>CBJMI02800__coassemble_496_pt1 | contig 44962 bp, 49 predicted proteins | sample CBJMI02800__metabat2_low_PE_003 | metagenome-assembled genome bin CBJMI02800
ACAAGGGGCGCTCGGTGGCGGTGCACACCCGGCGGACGGAGGCGCCGGAGGAGGCGTTGGAGCTGTTGCGGGCACCGGTGGAGGAACTGGCCGCAGAGTACGGGCTGGTGGTGGAGCCCGGGCGGCTGGTGCTGGAGCTGCGGCCGCCGGGGGTGGACAAGGGGGCGGCGCTGACCGGGTTCCTGCGGGAGCGTGGGGCGCGGTCGGTGCTGTACGCGGGGGACGACCTGGGGGACGTGGCGGCCTTCGCCGCGGTGGAGAAGCTGCGCGGGCAGGGGCTGTCCGGGCTGCTGGTGTGTGCCGGGGCGGTGGGGGACGCGCCGGTGCGCGAGCTGGCCGACCGGGCGGATCTGGTGGTCGGCGGGCCCGAGGGTGTGGTGGAGCTGTTGGGCGCCCTGGGGGAGGCGGTCAGAGGGCGTTGAGCTGGTCGAGGAACCACTGCTGCGGGGGGAGCGCGGTGGCCGCGGCGGCGAGGCGCTTGGTGCGGTCGGCGCGTTCCTCCGGGCTCATGGCGAGGCCGGTGTGCAGGGCTTCGGCGGTGGCGATGACGTCGTAGGGGTTGACGGTGAGGGCGTCGTCCGCCAGTTCGGCGTGGGCGCCGGCCTCGCGGGAGAGGACGAGGGCGCAGCCGTGGTCGGAGACCACGGGGACCTCCTTGGCGACCAGGTTCATGCCGTCCCGGATCGGGTTGACGAGTGCCACGTCGGCCATGCGGTAGGCGGCCAGGGAGCGTGGGAAGTCGTCGTTGACGTGCAGGATCAGGGGTTGCCAGGTGGCGGTGGCGAACTCGGCGTTGATCTCCTCGGCCAGGCGTCGGACCGCGGCGGTGTAGTCGCGGTACTCGGCGAGGTCGGTGCGGGAGGGGTAGGCGAAGGCGATGTGCACCACCCGGTCGTGCCACTCGGGGCGGGTGCGGAGCAGGTGCCGGTAGGCCTGGAGGCCGCGGACGATGTTCTTGCTCAGCTCGGTGCGGTCGACCCGGACGACGGTGCGGCGGTCGCCGACGGCGGTGCGGAGGGCGGCGAGGCGTTCGTCGACGTCGGGGCGGTGGGCGCGCTCGCGGAGGAAGTCGGCGTCGGCGCCGAGGGCGTGGACGCCCAGGCGGGTGGTGCGGCCGTCGTGGGTGACGGTGAGCTGCTCGTGGTCGACGGCCGCGCCGAGGAGGTCCTCGCAGCAGGCGGCGAAGGCGCGGGCCCAGCGTTCGGTGAGGAAGCCGGCCCGGTCGGCGCCGAGGATGCCGGTGAGCACGGCGCGGGCGACGTCGTCGGGGAGCAGCCGGTAGTACTCGGGCGGGGCCCACGGGGTGTGGGAGAAGTGGCCGATCCGCAGGTCGGGGCGGGCCTCGCGGAGCAGGGCCGGGACGAGGGAGAGGTGGTAGTCCTGGACCAGGACCGCGGCGTTCGGGGCGGCTTCGGCGGCGAGGGCGTCCGCGAAGGCGCCGTTGTACGCCTGGTAGGCGGCCCATTCGGTGCGGAAGTCGCCGTCGAAGGACGGCGAGGTGGGGGTCGCGTAGAGCAGGTGGTGGACGAACCACAGGGTGGAGTTGGCGACGCCGTTGTAGGCGTGGGCGAAGGTCTGCGGGTCGATGTCCAGCATTCGTACGGCCTGGCCGCCGACCTCGTGCCCGGCGAGGTCGAGGCGGCCGTCGGGGGCTTCTCTCGCGGCTCGGCGGTCGGCGTCGCCGAGGGCGGCGCAGACCCAGACGGCGTGGGGGTCGTCGATCGCGGAGAGGCCGGAGACCAGGCCTCCGCCGCCTCGGCGAAGGGTCAGCGTGCCGTCGTCGGCGGTGCTGAACGACACCGGTCCCCGGTTGGAGGCCACCAGGACGGGGGCGGTGCCGGTCGCGCTCGAACGTTCGGTCGTGAGATCGCCCATGGTTGGGATGTTGCCTCGGGTTCGGGATGGCAAACCCACGGGCCCCTCAGTGTCGGGCGGCGTATTCGGGGACGGTGTGCATCGGGGGGCGCTCCAGGGCCGTCACGGGGTGGGTGTGGGCGGTGAAGGAGCGGGTTTCCGGGTCGCGGGTGAACTGGGTGAGGTGGGGGTGGACCAGGTCGGCGGAGGCCTTGAGGCGGTGGGTGCGGTCGAGGCGTTCCAGGGCGGTGCGGTAGATGGTGGCGGCCATCCGGCCGAGGGCCTGGCCGTCCTGGTGGCGGTGGTGGCGGACGCCGACGTCGACCTGGGCGAGGGCGTCCAGTCCGGCCAGTTCCAGTGCGTCGACCAGGAGGCCGAGTTCGACGCCGTAGCCGGTGGGGAAGGGCAGTCGTTCGAGCAGTGAGCGGCGGGCCGCGTACTCGCCGCCGAGGGGCTGGACGAAACCGGCGAGTTCCGGCCAGTGGAGGTTGAGCAGCGGGCGCGCGACGAGTTCGGTGACCCGGCCGCCGCCGGTGGGGACGATCGCGGCGGATTCCCCCGTGGCGGAGCCGATCGTCGTCACTTCCAGCGGGCGGTCGTACATGGCCTTGACCAGCTGGAGCTCCTCGTCGGTCAGCAGCGGGCCGATGATGCCGGTCACGAAGGCCGGGTCGAACTCGCGCAGGTCGGCGTCGACGAAGCAGACGATGTCGCCGTGGGTGACCAGCAGGGAGCGCCAGAGCACCTCGCCCTTGCCGGGGACGGCGGGCAGCCGGGGGAGGATCGCGTCGCGGTGCTCCACCCGGGCGCCGGCGGCGGCGGCGACGGCGGCGGTGTCGTCGGTGGAGCCGGAGTCGACCACGACGAGTTCGTCGACGAGGGGGATCCGCTCGATCAGCTCGCGGCGGACGGTGCGGACGATGTCGCCGACGGTGGCCTCCTCGTCGAGCGCGGGGAGGACGACGCTGATGGTGCGGCCGGTGCGCCGTTTGGCCTCCAGCAGGGTGTGCACCGGCCGGTCGGCCGCGCTCCACGAACGGCGGCGGAGCCAGGACGCCGCCTGCGGGAGGAGCGCGGGGGTCGGTTCGGCGGGCACGGTGACTCTCCTCGGCGGGCTGGGTGGAACGGGCCATCTCGCTTGGCGGACGGACCCTTTCGGGACGGACGCCTTCGGATACAGTCTTCGTACAGCGGTTGGACCTTCGCACGCCGGGGTCGCCGCTGAACCACAACTTCACATGCTCATCCAGAGGGACTGAGGGAACGGCCCGTTGACGTCCCGGCAACCTTCTCGCTCGGCTGTCGTCGACAGGCCCCGGCGGGACAGGTGCCAATTCCGGCCCGTGGCGCGACCGCGCCACGGGGAAGATGAGGAGAGAGGCCTCGCCATCATGGCTATCACTGTGACGACTGCTTCTGGCGCCGCACCCTCCCCCGGCCTTCGGCCGGGGGGACTCCCGCCCGTCGACCTCGGCCCCGCCGCCGCGCTGTCCTGTCGGGAGTGCGGCACCCGCTTCCCGCTCGGCCCCAGCTTCGCCTGCCTGGAGTGCTTCGGGCCGCTGGAGATCGCGTACGAGTTCGGCAGCGAGGGCGCCGAGGAGCTGCGCAAGCGGATCGAGTCCGGCCCCGCGTCCATCTGGCGCTACGCGCCGCTGCTGCCGGTGCCGGCCGACGTGGCGTCGAAGCCCAACCTGAACCCCGGCTGGACCCCGCTGGTGAAGGCGGACAACCTGGGCCGGGAGCTGGGGTTCACCGCGCAGCTGCATGTGAAGGACGACTCCGGCAACCCGACCCACTCGTTCAAGGACCGGGTGGTGGCCTGTGCGATCGAGGCGGCCCGGGCGTTCGGCTACACCACGCTGTCCTGCTCCTCGACCGGCAACCTGGCCGGTGCGGTGGGTGCGGCGGCGGCCCGGGCCGGGTTCCGTTCGTGCGTCTTCATCCCGCACGACCTGGAGCAGGGCAAGGTCGTGATGGCCGGGGTGTACGGCGGCGAGCTGGTGGGCATCGAGGGCAACTACGACGACGTGAACCGGTTCTGCTCGGAGCTGATCGGGGACCCGGCCGGCGAGGGCTGGGGCTTCGTCAACGTCAACCTGCGGCCGTACTACGGCGAGGGTTCCAAGACGCTGGCGTACGAGATCTGCGAGCAGCTGGGCTGGCGGCTGCCGGAGCAGATCGTCATCCCGATCGCCTCGGGCTCGCAGCTGACGAAGATCGACAAGGGACTGCGGGAGCTGATCGAGCTGGGTCTGGTGGAGGACCGGCCGTACCGGATCTTCGGCGCCCAGGCGGAGGGCTGCTCGCCGGTGTCGGCCGCGTTCAAGGCCGGCCGGGACGTGATCAAGCCGGTGAAGCCGGACACCATCGCCAAGTCCCTGGCGATCGGCAACCCGGCGGACGGCCCGTACGTGCTGGACATCGCCCGCCGGACGGGCGGCGCGGTCGAGGACGTGACGGACGCGGAGGTCGTGGCGGCGATCCGGCTGCTGGCCCGGACCGAGGGCATCTTCGCCGAGACCGCGGGCGGGGTGACCGTCGGCGTGCTGAAGAAGCTGGTCGAGACCGGTCAGCTGGACCCGGCCAAGGAGACCGTCGCGATCAACACCGGCGACGGCCTGAAGACGCTGGACGCCGTCTCCGAGGCCGGGATGACCACCGTCATCCGCCCGACGCTGGACTCCTTCCGCGCCGCCGGCCTCGCGTCCGCCTGAACCGCCCCACCCCCGCTAGGAGAGCCATGAGCGCCAACGTCCGCATCCCCACCATCCTGCGCACCTACACCGGGGGCGCCGCCGAGGTGCCCGCCGAGGGCGCCACCCTGGCCGAGGTCATCGCCGACCTGGAGAAGAACCACGCGGGCATCTCCGCCCGCATCCTGGACGACACCGGCAAGCTGCGCCGCTTCGTGAACGTGTACGTGAACGACGACGACGTGCGGTTCGCCGACGGTCTGGCGACCGAGACCAAGGACGGCGCGAGCGTCTCGATCATTCCGGCGGTGGCCGGCGGCTGCTGAGCCGCTCGCACCACCTCCGGGCCCCGCTGCTCGGCCGCCCGCGCGTACGGAATTCCACTCTCCGTGCGCGCGGGCGGCCGCTTGCATTTCGGCGGGAATATTCCGGGTCGAGTCGGAGTAGAGTGTGGCTCGGCTGGGAACAGGGTGCGTCCTCCCGCCGTGGGGCGCTTCGCCCGAGGGTGTCCGGGGAGTGGGAACGGCCCGGGAAACATGTCAGGCAGATGTCAGAATTCCTGCAGGCATTTGAGTAATTCGTCCGCTATGTCCGGCGCGGAATGCCGAGTTCCTCCCGATTTGTTCGGTGTTGTCTCTTGACGGGCTGCGGAATTCCCCACCGTTGACCCTGTTGCAGAGGGCGTCGATCCGGATACATTCAGCGGCGGTCGACGTAATCAACCGCTCACGGAAGCCGTCCGGTGTTCCCGTGCGGAGGATTGCGGCGTGCACGGCTGCGCCCAGGGGGGGTTCCCCGGGCCGGCCTAGAAACCAGACCCGGGCCCGCGACCTGCGGGACCGTGAAGGGCCAGCACAGCACTAGGGGAGTTCGGAATGGCTCAGGGCACCGTCAAGTGGTTCAACGCGGAGAAGGGCTACGGCTTCATCGCGGTCGACGGTGGTGCGGACGTCTTCGTCCACTACAGCGCGATCCAGATGGACGGCTACCGCACCCTCGAGGAGGGCCAGCGGGTCGAGTTCGAGATCTCCCAGGGACAGAAGGGCCCGCAGGCGGACATGGTCCGCGCGGCGGTCTGACCCCTTTCGAATCCAGGAGCTCGGCGCGGCCCACGGCTGGTGACCACTCGCTTCTCGACGGGCCCGTACGACACGCGTCGTACGGGCCCGTTCGCGTTCCCGCACGGCCTCGGGCGGGAGTCGGTGCGGGCCCGGACGGCGGCTCGCGGGTCGTCGATTGGGCTTGCACTCGACCACCCGGAGTGCTAATCATTGCGTTAGCACTCACAGTGTGAGAGTGACAGCGGACCGGGTCGGTGAGGCCCCCGGGAGCGGCAGGGGAATGGACCTCCGCACACCAGGGCCGTCCGTCGCGGGCACCCCTTGGTCCGAGCAGTCGACCGTGTCCCGGAGGACCACTTCTGATGGCCAAGATCATCGCCTTTGATGAGGAAGCTCGCCGCGGCCTTGAGCGTGGCATGAACCAGCTCGCCGACGCAGTGAAGGTCACGCTCGGCCCCAAGGGTCGCAACGTCGTGCTGGAGAAGAAGTGGGGCGCCCCCACGATCACCAACGACGGTGTCTCCATCGCCAAGGAGATCGAGCTCGAGGACCCGTACGAGAAGATCGGCGCGGAGCTCGTCAAGGAGGTCGCCAAGAAGACCGACGACGTCGCGGGTGACGGCACCACCACCGCCACCGTGCTCGCCCAGGCCCTGGTTCGCGAGGGTCTGCGCAACGTCGCCGCCGGCGCCAACCCGATGGCCCTGAAGCGCGGCATCGAGAAGGCCGTCGCCGCCGTCTCGGACCAGCTGCTGGCCCAGGCCAAGGACGTGGAGACCAAGGAGCAGATCGCCTCCACCGCCTCCATCTCCGCCGCCGACACCCAGATCGGCGAGCTGATCGCCGAGGCCATGGACAAGGTCGGCAAGGAAGGCGTCATCACCGTCGAGGAGAGCAACACCTTCGGCCTGGAGCTCGAGCTCACCGAGGGCATGCGCTTCGACAAGGGCTACATCTCCGCCTACTTCGCCACCGACCTGGAGCGCATGGAGGCGACCTTCGAGGACCCGTACATCCTCATCGCCAACTCCAAGATCGGCGCGGTCAAGGACCTGCTCCCGCTGCTGGAGAAGGTCATGCAGAGCGGCAAGCCGCTCGTCATCATCGCCGAGGACGTCGAGGGCGAGGCCCTGTCGACCCTGGTCGTGAACAAGATCCGCGGCACCTTCAAGTCCGTCGCCGTCAAGGCCCCGGGCTTCGGCGACCGCCGCAAGGCCATGCTCGGCGACATCGCCATCCTCACCGGTGGCACCGTGATCTCCGAGGAGGTCGGCCTCAAGCTGGAGAACGCCGGCATCGACCTGCTGGGCACCGCCCGCAAGGTGGTCATCACCAAGGACGAGACCACCATCGTCGACGGTGGCGGCGACAGCGAGCAGGTCGCCGGCCGCGTGAACCAGATCCGCGCCGAGATCGAGAACAGCGACTCGGACTACGACCGCGAGAAGCTCCAGGAGCGCCTCGCCAAGCTGGCCGGCGGCGTGGCCGTCATCAAGGCCGGCGCGGCCACCGAGGTGGAGCTCAAGGAGCGCAAGCACCGCATCGAGGACGCCGTCCGCAACGCGAAGGCCGCCGTCGAGGAGGGCATCGTCGCCGGTGGTGGCGTCGCCCTGCTGCAGGCCGGTGTCGCCTTCGACAAGCTGGAGCTGGACGGCGACGAGGCCACCGGTGCCAACATCGTCAAGGTCGCGCTCGAGGCCCCGATCAAGCAGATCGCGACCAACGCCGGCCTGGAGGGTGGCGTCGTGGTGGAGAAGGTGCGCAACCTCCCCGCCGGCCACGGCCTGAACGCCGCCACCAACGAGTACGTCGACCTGGTCGCCGAGGGCATCATCGACCCGGCCAAGGTCACCCGTTCGGCGCTGCAGAACGCCGCCTCCATCGCGGCGCTGTTCCTCACCACCGAGGCCGTCATCGCCGACAAGCCGGAGAAGGCCGCCGCAGCCGCCGGTGGCGGCATGCCGGGCGGTGACATGGACTTCTGATCCTGATCGCTCCGATCGGGTCGGTTGACTCCTCGTCCGCGTGGGCGGTCCCCTTCGGGGGGCCGCCCACGCGGCGTTTCCGGGCCGCGGGCGTTTCGCGAGAGGATGGGCGGATGGCTTCCGACGACATCGAGACCGCCCTGCACAACGCGCGGGCACTGATCCTGGCCGACCTCACCGCGCGGGACGTGGCGGACGCCGCCGTCGTCTCGCTGGTCGAGGACGCCGTCACCCACCGCCGCTGGTGGCTGGAGCAGTGGCCGGACGGCACCGAGTACGTCCTCGGGCTGGTCGCCCAGGACGTCCAGGACGCGCTGCTGGAGGCGTACGGCCGGTGGCCGCTGTGCACCGCCTGCGCGGCCGACGGGGACCCGCACGCGCTGGGCGTGGAGCCCGAGTTGGGGCCGGAGCCGCACTGGGTGTGCGACAAGCAGGGTGTCGTGGTGGCGCCGGTGGGGGAGCTCGGTTAGAGGGTTTCGAGTTCGGCGGCCAGGTTGGCGCGGGCGGCCGCCGTGAAGCGCTCGCGGGCGGCGGGGGTGCGGTAGAGGGCCGGGAGCGCCAGGAGTTGACGCAGGACGGCCGCGCGGCCCGCGCGGAAGTCCGGCTCCGGGACGAAGGCGTACTCCTCGCGGACGGCGGCCGCGTAGGCCGCGTACGCCTCCGGGGTGCCGCCGAGGACGGCGAGGTCCGCGTCGCAGAGCGCCTCGCCGTCGCGGTCGCCCGGGGCCGGGTCGTGGGTGACGGTGAGCAGGACGAGCCGTTCGACCTCGGCGACGCGTTCGGCGGGCAGTCCGGCGGCGGTGAGCGCGCGTACGGCCAGGGCGGCGCTGCGCTCCTCGTTCTCGGTGCGGTCGGGGCGGTAGACGGCGTCGTGGAACCAGGCGGCGAGCCGGACGGCGTCCGGGTCGGCGGCGTGCCCGGCGAGGTCGTCGACGTGGCGCAGGACCGCGCGCAGGTGCTCGGGGGTGTGGTAGCGGCGCTGCGGCTCGGACCAGCGGCGCAGCAGTTCCCGTCCGTACGGTTCGGGGTCGTCGGTGGCGCCGCAGCGGTTGAGCAGGGCGGTCCAGGCGGTGAGCAGGTCCTCGGTCGGCATGGGCACATTCTGTCGGCTGGTTCGGGTGGACGGGATGTGCCGGTCAGCGATATATGTAGTCGTATGACAGAACGCTCCATGCAGGAGCCGACGCTGCTTCTGCTCACCGCGCTGGCCGATGCCCCGAGACACGGCTACGCGCTCATCCAGGAGATCGCCGCGATCTCGGACGGCCGGGTCAAGATGCGTACCGGCACGCTGTACGGCGCGCTCGACCGGCTGCTGGGCCAGGGCCTGATCGAGGTCGCCGCCGAGGAGGTGGTGGACGGCCGCGCCCGGCGCACCTACGCGCTGACCGACGCCGGTCGGGGCGCGCTGGCCACCGAGGCCGAGCGGCTGCGGGCCGTGGCCACCGAGGCCGAGCGGCGGCTGTCCGTCGCCGTTGTCAGTCCGAGGGTCAGGGGGGCCTTCGCATGAGTGATGCGACCGTTTTCGCCGTTCGGACGGCGCTGGCGCTCTACCCGGGGCGCTACCGCCGCGAACGTGGGGACGAGCTGGCCGTGGTCTTCGCCGACACGACCGCCGGGGCCGGGCCGATGGCCAAGATCCGGGAGCTCTTCGACCTGGGCGCGTACGGCCTGCGGATGCGGACCGGACTGACCTCCACCTCCGCGGGCGGGCGGCTGGCGGCGCTGGCCGCTCCGCTGGTGGCCGGGGCGGCCGGAGGTCTGGCGGCGGGCGGGGCGCTGCTGACCTACCTGGCGTCCGGCGTGCCGCACGGGGGGTGGGGGCTGCTGCACTTCCTGCCCTACTGGGCGCTGCTGGGGGCGGCGATGCTCTCCGCCGTCGCGGCGCTGCTCGGACGGTGGACGGTGGCGAAGGTGCTGGCCGGGGTGTCGGCGCTGGCCGCGGTGGTGGAACTCGTCTGGGTGGCGACCCGTCCGGAGGTCACCCAGCCGCTGTGGGTGTTCCTGGAATCCTTCCAGTGGGACGGGCCGTTCGTGCTCTGGGCCCTGGTGCTGCTGGCCGCGCCCAACGAGGGGCTGCCGGTGCCGAGCTGGCGGGAGCGCGGCCTGCTGCTGGCTGCGGCGGCGCTGACCCCGGTGGTGGCGTTCGCGGACAACGTCTACACGAGCTGGTACCACCTTGACCCGCAGTGGCGGGCGCTGATGATCGTCGTCCCGCTGCTGATGGCCCTGGCGGTGGTGCGCGGCTGGTACCTGGTGGCGGTTCCGGGGCTCGCGGCGCTGCCGTGGACGTTCAGCGTCAACCTGCACGCGCTCTGGCAGCAGGAGGGCGGGGCCTGGAAGCTGCTGCCGATGGCCGGGCTGACGGTCGTGGCGGCGGTGGCGCTGGTGCTGGTGGGGCGCCGTCGGGGTCCGGCCGGGCCGGGTGGGCGGCAGCTGGCCTGAGGGGGCCGAAAGCCGGGGTGTGGTCTCGCCGGGGCCGGTCGCATGTGGCAGGCTGTCTCATATGTCTAGACCAATTTTCGAAGTCATCGCGCTGACGCCCCAGGACGCCCAGGCTGCCGAGTCGGGCGGCGCCGACCGGCTCGAACTGGTCACCGACATGGCCGCCGACGGGCTCACCCCGTCCGTCGAGGACTTCGCCCGGATCCGGGCCGCCGTCGGCATCCCGCTGCGCGTCATGCTCCGGATCCGGGACGGCTTCGCCCCCGGCGACCTGGACGAACTGTGCGCCCGGGCCGCCGCGCTGCGGGCCGAGGGGGCCGAGGAGTTCGTCCTCGGCTTCCTCGACGCCGAGGGCGCCGTCGACCTGGCCGCGACCACGACCGTGGCCGAGGCGATCGCCGGTTGCCGCTGGACCTTCCACCGGGCGATCGACCACGGCGCCGACCGCGCCGCCCTGCGCGCCGCCGTCGGCGCGCTGCCCGGACTGGACACCTTCCTCACCTCCGGCGCGGCCGCCGGGGTGGACGCCGGGCGCGAGGTGCTGGCCGCCGAACTGGCCCGTACGGGCGAGCCCGGCTACACCCAGCGGATCCTCATCGGCGGCGGCCTGCGGGCCGAGCACCTCAAGGAACTGCGGGCGGACGGCTTCGACGCCTTCCACGTCGGCGGCGCGGTGCGGGTCGACGGCTGGCACACGCCGGTCGACGCGGCCAGGGTCGCCGAGTGGCGGGCGCTGATCGACGCCTGAAGCCACGGAAGAGGGGCCGGTTCCCCCCGGCCCCTTTCCGCGCTACCGGAGCTGCTCGGGCAGCGGCTCGCCGTGCAGCACCGTCAGGCCGGAGACCGCGCGGGTGAGCGCCACGTAGAGCCGGCGCAGGCCGGTTCGCTCGTCCGGTTCGCCGGCGATCACCGCGGCCGGCTCGTCCAGCACCACGTAGTCGTACTCCAGGCCCTTGGCCAGCGAGGCCGGGACAAGCGTCAGCCGGGCCTCGGTGCTGGTCTCGGTGCCGGGGGAGAGGAACGGCAGCCCGGCCGCGGTGAGCAGCTCGGCGAGCCGGGGGATCCGGGCGTCGGCGGCGATCAGGCCGGTCGAGCCCTCGTTCTTCAGGGCCTCCCGGCAGGCGTCCAGGACGGCGTCCTCCCACGCGGTGACCGGGCGGATCACCAGCGAGCCGGGGGCGTCGCGGACCGAGGTCGCCGGGGCCAGGCCGGGGGCGATCGCGGGCAGCAGCCGGGAGGCGTACGCGATGACCTCCTCGGGCACCCGGAAGCCCTTGGTCAGCTCCTCCACGTGCGCGTCCGGCTTGCCCAGGTGGTGCAGGGCGTCCGGCCAACTCGCCGTCGCCCAGGGGGTGGTGCCCTGGGCGAGGTCGCCGAGGACGGTCGCCGAGCCGGTGGTGCAGCGGCGGCCGACGGCGCGGTACTGCATCGGGGAGAGGTCCTGGGCCTCGTCCAGCACCACGTGTCCGAGCGAGGGGGTGCGCTGCACCAGGTCCGTCGCCTCGTCCACCAGGACGGCGTCGGCCGGGGTCCAGCGGGCGGTCTTCACCGAGCGGCCGGGCTTGGGCCACAGCACCGCCTGCTGCTCCTCGGCGGTCAGCACGCCCTCGGCGCACTCGGCCAGGAACTCCGGCTCGGAGAGCAGCCGCAGCACCAGCTTGGCCGGGTCGACGGCCGGCCAGCACTCCTTGACCACGGCCTTGACCGCGCTGTTGCGGGCCACCGCGTCCTGCACCCGGTCGTCCGGGGCCTCGCCGCCCTGCTCCATCTTCAGCAGCACGGCGTGCGCGATGCGCTGCGGCAGGGCGTCCCGGGCGGCGCCGTAGCGGATGTCGCGACCCTTCAACTCCTCGATGATCTCGGCCAGTTCGTACGCCGGAACGCGCCAGCGGCGGGAGCCGCGGACCACCACGCACGGCTCGGTGGGCAGCGTGATGCCCGCCCGTACCGCGCGGCGCAGCACCTCGGCCATCCGGGCGTCACCCTTCAGCCGGGCCGCCTCCGGGTCGTCCTCGCCCCTCACCTCGACGTGGGCGACCAGCTGCTGCACGGTGGCCTGGGCGACCTCCAGCTCGCCGAGGGCGGGCAGCACCTGCTCGATGTACGAGAGGAAGGCGTTGTTCGGCCCGATCACCAGGGTGCCGGTCCGGGCCAGGCGCTCGCGGTGCGCGTACAGCAGGTAGGCGACGCGGTGCAGGCCGACGGCGGTCTTCCCGGTGCCGGGCGCCCCCTGGACGCAGATGGTGCCCGTGATGTCGGAGCGGACGATCTCGTCCTGCTCGGGCTGGATGGTGGCGACGATGTCGCGCATCGGGCCGACGCGGGGCTTCTCGATCTCGGCGGCGAGCAGGGCGGAGGCGGTGTCGGCCTCGGACGGGTCGGTGAGGTGCTCGTCCTCGTAGGCGGTGAGCTCGCCGCCGGTGTAGCCGAAGCGGCGGCGGCGCTCGACGTCCATCGGCTCGGCGCGGCTGGCCCGGTAGAACGGCTGGGAGACCGGCGCGCGCCAGTCGATCACCATCGGGTCGCCGTCGGCGTCGTGGACGTGGCGGCGGCCGATGTAGAAGCTCTCCCCGCCGCCGCCCTCGCTCAGCTCCTCGCTGACCGCGTGCAGGTAGTCGAGGCGGCCGAAGAACAGCGGGGTGTCGGAGAGGTCGGCCAGGGCGGCGATCCTGGCCTCGATCTGGTTCTGGAGGATGACGGCGGACACCCAGGTGCCGGTCACGTTGCGGATGTCGAGCGACTCGACGTCCTCGCGCATCGCCCGCAGCGCGGACCGGGACGCGGCCAGGTGGTCGCGTTCGCGCTGGAGGGGGTCGGTGGTGGGGGTGGCGGGCACAGCGAACCTTCCCGGCTGCCCCGGTGACGGGCGCAGCGGATCGATGGAGCTCACGGTGGTGTACGGGCCGACCGGTTGCCGTGCGGTCGGCGCCTCCCCCGGCTGCCTGCGGGACACCGCCAGGTACCACGGTTCGGGAGGGGGCAGGCGGACGATCTTAGACCCGTCCGTCTCAGGGTTCCAGCCCCGCAGGTCTCGGGGCTCGCGTACCCCCGGAGGCGGACGGCCGTCTCGCCGGATGCGGCCTTTGGAGTGATGCCGTGGGCCGGTCGGGTGCCTACCGTTGAAACATGAGCAGTCGAAACGAATCCCGCACCGCCCCGGTCGGCGCAACCGCCGTCCCGGGCCGCCACCACAACCTGCTGAGCGCCGTCGTCCGCAACGTCGGCATCGCCCTGGACACCGCCGCGCGCGTGATCTTCCTCGGGCGCGACGGTGTCTTCCGGTACTGACCGTTCCGCCGGTTACAGCACGTCGTCCGCGTCGATGATGCGGTACGCGTAGCCCTGTTCGGCCAGGAAGCGCTGCCGGTGGGCGGCGAAGTCCTGGTCCACGGTGTCCCGGGCGACGACCGAGTAGAAGTGCGCCGCGTGCCCGTCCGCCTTGGGGCGCAGGACGCGGCCGAGGCGCTGGGCCTCCTCCTGGCGGGAGCCGAAGGTCCCGGAGACCTGGATGGCCACCGTCGCCTCGGGCAGGTCGATGGAGAAGTTCGCGACCTTGGAGACCACCAGGACGCTGATCTCCTTGTTCCGGAACGCGTCGAAGAGCTTCTCGCGCTGGGCGTTGCTGGTCTCGCCCTTGATCACCGGGGCGTCCAGGACCTCGCCGAGCTCGTCGAGCTGGTCGATGTACTGGCCGATGATCAGCGTCTGGTCCTTCTCGTGCTTCCTGACCAGCGCCTCCACCACCCGCCGCTTGGTCGCCGTGGTGGCGCAGAAGCGGTAGCGCTCCTCGGGCTCGGCGGTGGCGTAGGCGAGCCGCTCGGAGTCGGTCAGGGTGACCCGCACCTCGCAGCAGTCGGCGGGCGCGATGTAGCCCTGTGCCTCGATCTCCTTCCACGGGGCGTCGAAGCGCTTGGGGCCGATCAGGCTGAACACGTCGCCCTCACGGCCGTCCTCGCGCACCAGCGTGGCGGTCAGGCCGAGCCGGCGGCGGGCCTGGAGGTCGGCGGTGAACTTGAACACCGGCGCGGGCAGCAGGTGCACCTCGTCGTAGACCACCAGGCCCCAGTTGCGGGCGTCGAACAGCTCCAGGTGCGCGTACACGCCCTTCCGCTTGGTGGTCATCACCTGGTAGGTGGCGATGGTGACCGGGCGGATCTCCTTCTTCGTCCCGCTGTACTCGCCGATCTCGTCCTCGGTGAGTGAGGTGCGCTTGACCAGCTCGTGCTTCCACTGGCGGGCCGAGACGGTGTTGGTGACCAGGATCAGCGTGGTCGACTTGGCGTGCGCCATCGCGGCGGCGCCGACCAGCGTCTTGCCGGCGCCGCAGGGCAGCACGACCACGCCCGAGCCGCCGTGCCAGAAGCCCTCGACGGCCTGCGCCTGGTAGGGGCGCAGCTGCCAGCCGTTCTCGTCCAGGTCGATCGGGTGCGCCTCGCCGTCCACGTAGCCGGCGAAGTCCTCGGCGGGCCAGCCGAGTTTGAGCAGCACCTGCTTGATCTGCCCGCGCTCGGAGGGGTGCACCACCACGGTGTCCGGGTCCACCCGGGCGCCGACCAGCGGGACGATCTTCTTGGAGCGCAACACCTCCTCCAGCACCGGGCGGTCGGTGGTGGTCAGCACCAGCCCGTGGGTGGGGTGCTTGGACAGCTGGAGCCGCCCGTACCGGCCCATGGTGTCCGCCACGTCCACCAGCAGCGCGTGCGGCACCGGGTAGCGCGAGTACGTCACCAGGGCGTCCACCACCTGCTCGGCGTCGTGCCCGGCGGCCCGGGCGTTCCACAGTCCGAGCGGCGTCACCCGGTACGTGTGCACGTGCTCGGGCGCCCGCTCCAACTCGGCGAACGGCGCGATGGCGCGGCGGCAGTCGGCGGCCTGGGGGTGGTCGATCTCCAGGAGAAGAGTTTTGTCGCTCTGGACGATGAGCGGTCCGTCGTTCACGCGGGGGAGCCCTCCACTGGCTGACAGGCTGGATTGACGCAGACCCTCCAGTGTCGCGCATTCCGCGTGCAACGTGGGCGGCCTCCTTCGGACTGCCGTTGGTCAACCGGCCGCGGCGAGCGGCCCCGGTACGCCGACATCCACGCTCGTCGGGTCGAGCGTGGATGTCGGCGAAGCGTTCGACTCAGCGATACACGCCCCCGCTGGGACCGAACGAGGGATCGCCCGAAGTGACCACAATGCGTACTCGGTCGTTGAGCTGGTCATGAAGACCTCGAAGCGTGTTCTCACCGCCCTCGCCCTGATGGGCACGGCCTTGGCCGCCACCGCCTCCTCGGCCGGTTCCGCCCACGCTCTCGCGGGCATCGGGGAGGGGCCGGGCGGTCTGCTGGCGGCGCCCGGATTCCTGCTCGCGGACACCGTCACCGGGGGTTCGATGCCGGTCGGGCAGAGCCAGATCGGCAGCCTGGCGGACCAGGCGGTCAAGGACAGGATGAAGGACGCCAAGGGCCACTGACGCCCGGTCGCCCCGCCGCTACTCGTCGAGCTCCGCGACGCCGGTGATGCGGTGGAGGGCGAAGGTGCGGAGTTCGTCGGCGTGGTGGTCGAAGGCGGTGACGAAGCCGCCTTCGACCTTGACCGGGTCGATGATGCGCTGGCTGGCGATGCCCTCGGCGTTGAGGTAGCCGATCCACATCCGCTCGCCGAGGAGGACGGCCGTCTGGAGGGCGGCGAGGGTCTCGGCGGCGGCCGTGCGGGGGAGCTGGCGCGGGTCCGGGGTGGGCTCGCGGCGGGAGGCGGTGGCGGCGCGGTCGCCGGCCCGGATGGCTTTGACGGCGGCGGCGAGGAGGGTGTCGTCGGGGACGGGCGGGCCGTCGGGGACGGGCGTGGGGGCGGTGCGGGGCGGGGTGCGGTGGCTGTCCGGCCGGGTGATCAGGACGTCGCCCTCGGCGGATTCGGCGGCCGGGGCGTAGCCCATGGTGCGCAGCGCGGCGAGCAGGACGTCCGGCGCGGCCTGGGAGGCGAGGACGGTGGGGGCGAGCAGTCGCAGCCGCAGGTCGGCGGCGCGGCGGTCGGCGAGCACCTCGTTGAGCAGTGCGGGGTCGTCGCAGCGCAGGTAGGAGGAGGCGGCGCCGACCCGCAGGATGCCGTGCCGGCGGGCGACGTCGTCGATCAGGTAGGCGAGTGGCTGGGGCACGGGCGTGCGGCTGTGCCGGCCCAGGAAGGTCTGCAGGTCGGCGGCGGTGCGCCCGGCGTCCAGGGCGCGGCGGACGGAGGTGGGGGTGAACCGGTAGACGGTGGCGCCGCCCTTGGACTCGATGTCGGCGCACAGGGCGAGCGCCTGGGCGAGCGGGGTGAGCAGCGGGCCGGGGGCGATCGCGGTGAGGTCCGGCTGGAGGATCACGTGGTCCAGCGGCTGCGGCAGCAGCGGGGCGAGTACCTCGGCCGGGTCGGACTCGGCGGTGAGCAGGGCTCGGGCGGGGGCGGCGAGGGCGCCGCGGCCGGTGATGCCGAGGAGTTCGGCCTCGGCGAGGGTCCAGGTGGTGAGGTCGTCGCGCAGTTCGCGGCCGTCCGGGCCGGTGGGGCCGCCGCGCAGCGGGCGCTGCCAGCGCAGGGTGGGCAGCAGTTCCTCGGCGGTGGCCGGGGTGCCGGGCGGGAGTTCGGCGAGCAGGGCGAGGGCGGCGCGGCGCACGGACGGGGCGAGGGTGCGGTCCAGTTCGGGGCCGAGCGCGGCGCGCGGCTTGCCCTTGCCGTCCGGGGTGCCGGTGAGGGCGGGGACGCGGGTGGCGGTGAGCCAGGCGCGGGCCAGGACGGACCAGCGCTCGGCGGTGTCCAGCTGCAGCCAGCTGTCGTACCCCGGGGTCGGCGCCCAGCACTCGTCGGCTTCGCCGTCGGGGGCCAGCAGGCCCGCGGTGTAGGCGAGTTCGAGCCAGAAGGCGGCCTGCTGCTCGGTGGTCTCCAGGGTCTGGGCGGCGCGCTTGAGGTCCCGTACGCCGAGGCCGCCGGCCCGCAGGGTGGGCGGCGGGGTGAGGCCCCAGGCCTCCAGCAGTTCTTCGACGGTCTTGACGGCGGTGTGCGCCTGCCCGGCCGCGGCGCTGTCCACAGCCTGTGGATCGCGCGGGGGAGCGGCGGGTGCGGGCTCGGGCTGGAGCGGTTCGACGGTGCGGTGGGTGCGGCCGCCGCGCAGGTGGAGGGCCAGTTCGCGCGGCAGCACGACGCTGCCCGGGCTGGTCGGCAGCAGCAGCCCGCGGGCGAGCAGCCATTCGACCGGGCTCTGCGCGTCCTCGGCGGTGACCGGGCGGGTGGCGTCCGGGACGGTGCCGGTGGGCGGGCCCCAGACCAGCCGGTCCAGCAGTCGCAGCGCGGGCTCGGGGGCGGTGTCGAGCAGCGCGGCGCAGCGGGCGCGGTCGCTGAGCAGGGCGGTGAGGGCGGCGACGGCGGTGACCGGGTCCGGGGTGGCGGGCTGTCCGGCGGAGGCGAGCAGCTGCTGCAGCCGGGCCGGGGACATGCCGGTGGTCGCCTCGGCGAGGGTGGGGCCGAGGCCGGTGCGGCCGGGGTTGGCGGCGGTCGGGGCGAGCGCCTCGCGGACGGCGAGGACCAGCCGCAGGCCGTTGTCCGGGCCCCAGAGCAGCGCCCGGTCGCGCAGGGTGGCGACGGCGCGGGGCAGGGCGGCGGCGACGGCGGACCGGTCGGCCGGGGTGAGCGGGGTGGCGCCGGGGTGCGGCTTGACCTTGGACGGGCCGGTCAGCAGGGTGCGTACGGTGGCCAGGCCGGTGCCGTCGGGGCAGGTCGCCAGCGCCTCGGCGACCTGGAGGGTGAACCGGTCGAGCCGTTCCAGGGCGCGCAGCGCGGAGGCGCGGGAGGAGAGCCGGGCGGACAGCTGGGTGAGGTCGCCGGGGACGGGGTTCAGCAGGTCGGGGCGGGACCGGAGCAGGGCGGCGATCGCGTCGTCGGGGCGGGCGCGCAGCTCCTCGGCGAGGGTGCGCGGGCCGGCGGACGTCCTGCCTTGGCGTTGGGGGCCCTGCTGTGTGGTCATTCGACCTAGGTTAGTCGGGAGCGCGGACGAGGGGGTGCGCTCGTACGCGGGGCCGCACTCGCGGACGACGGTGGCGGTCACGATGGCCGCGATGGACTCGCGCGGGCGGGGCACGGTGGGTACCGTCACGGCCGAGGGCGGTTCGGTGGGCGGCCGCGCTCTCCATGGGCGGGCCGGGCGAGGCGGGGTGTCGGTGATGACGGACGGCGAGTGGTGGCGCAAGAGCGGGCCGTGGAGCGAGCGGGCGGGGGCGTCGGGGTCGCCCGGCGAGTCCGCTTCTTCTTCCGCTTCGTCCGCTTCTTCGGCTTCTTCGGCTGAGGCGTCGGCGGGCGGACCGGCCGAGGACAGCGTGTACGGCCCCCCGGCCGCGTCCGGCGCGACGGGCGGCATCCCGAACGTGTCGCTGGACCTGCCGGGCGTCGCCGGTCCCGGGGACGGCTCGGAGGTGATCCCGCCGCCGACGGTGCAGAGTTCGAGCCCGTGGACGATGACGATGCTCGACTTCTCTGACGCGCCGCAGCCCGCGCCCAGGCCGATTCCGGACCAGCGCGCGGCCGAGGAGGAGGCGCAGCGGCAGGCGGCCGCGCCGGCCGGTGCACAGCCGTCGAGCCCGAAGCGGCAGCGGAAGGCGAAGGCCCGGGCCAAGGCCGCGCCCGCCGCCGGAACGGGTTCGGCCAAGGGCGCGCGCAAGCCGTCCCCGCTGATCCTGCTGTCCTGCGGTCTGCTGGTCGGCGGCGCGGTGTCCGGGTTCTTCCCGGCCATGCTGGCGGGCTGGGGCCTCGGCTACCTGACCCGGCAGCTCTCGGACCTGATGCGCAAGTTCGTGATCCTGGGAATCCCGCTGATCACGATGAGCGCGACCACCCTGTTCGCGATGAACCACGCCAAGCAGGCCGGCGGCGCGGGCGGGGGCGCCGTCCAACCCGGCTCCCCGCTGGGTCAGTTCAGCTGGTCGATGGCGCCGGGCGTGCTGCGTACGGCCGCCGTGGCGACGGCGGTGGTCCTGCTGCTGCTCGGCCTGCGCCGCCGCCCGCCGCAGCAGGGCTGAGGCTTCCGACGCTCAACGTCCTTGTGTCGCCGACATGCTGAGGATGCCGGCGAGGACGGCGGCCGGGTCGTCGGTGGGCAGCGCGTGCCCGGCGCCGGGGACGACCTCGACCCGGGCGGCCGGGGCGAGCCGGTGCAGCCGCTCGGAGACGGTCCGGGGGTCGTTCAGGGCGCTGCGCTCGCCGAGCAGGAAGAGCGCGGGGGTGCTCAGGCGGCTCAGTTGTTCGTCGCCGAGGGTGTCGGCCAGGGGCAGGCGGCGGCGGAAGCCTACGGAGGCGCGCATCAGGGTCATCAGTTCGGTCTCCAGGACGGCGCTGTTGCCGACCGCCCTGGCCAGTCGGGGCCGGAGCGGGCGCGGGGCGAGGGCGGCGAGGCCGCCGAGGACGAGCCAGGTGTAGAAGCGCCGTCCGGCGTCGGCGAGGCCCGCCGGGTCGACCAGGGTGAGGGCGGCGGTCCGTCCGGGGTGGCGGATCTGGTGGTGGAGGGCGATCCAGCCGCCGTAGGAGCAGCCGACCACGTGGGCGGCCGGGACGTCGAGGGCGGCGAGCAGCTCCTCCAGCCAGTCGGCGGCGTCGTGGCCGTCCGCGACCGGGGCGCTCTGCACGCTGGCGCCGGGTTCGCCGACGGTGTCCACGGCGAGGACGGGGTGGTGGGCGGCGAGGCGCTCGATGTGGGCGTGCCACATCAGGGCGTTGCCGCCGGAGCCGGGGAGCAGCACGATCGGCTGCCCGTGCGCGGGGCCGGTGCGGTGGACGCGGGTGGTGCCGAAGCGGGTCGGCACGTCGAGCGTGGTGCGTTGCCCGGGCCAGAGCTGGGTGAGGGCGTGCTCGTACGCGGCGCGGAAGCGGGCTTCGGCCTTGCCGTTCCTGAACTCGCTGATTCGCATGGTACAGGTGTATCACATGCATGATACGTGTGTACCAAAAGTTCCCGGGAGAATGAGGGGCGACGGGCCGTGACCGAGAAGGTCGACCATGAGGAGCGCCGGCGGCAGATCGCCGAGGCCCTGCTGCGCATCGCGGACACCGAGGGCCTGCAGTCGGCCAGCATGCGGGCGGTCGCGACCGAGGCGGGCGTCTCGCTGCGCCTCGTGCAGTACTACTTCACGACCAAGCAGGGCCTGCTGCTGGACGCCCTGGCCCGGCTCGGTGCCCAGCTCCAGGCCCGGATGGAACGCTGGATCGGCGAGGCGCGCGCCCCCCGGGAGGTGGTGACGGCTGTTCTGTCCTGCATCCTGCCGACCGATGCCGAGAGCCGCCGGATCACACGCACCTACGCGGCGTACTACGCGCTGGTGCTCAGCGACCCCGAAGTGCTGGAGACGCAGGCCGCGCAGCCTCCGCTCGTGCTGGAGGGCTTCCTGGTCAAGCAGTTGCGCGCCGCCCAGGAGGCCGGCGGGATCGCGCCGGAGCGGGACGTCGAGATGGCGGCCGCCGGGCTGCTGGCGATGGTCAACGGGCTCGGCTCCAGCGTCCTCGGCGGCCAGCGCACCGGCGAGCAGGCATTGGCGGTCCTCAGCCACCACCTCGACGAACTGTTCCGCCCGTGACGGCTTCCCGTCGGCGCCGGGACCGGGGAGTCGGACCCGCCGACTTCCTGCTCCCGGCCGCTCGTCCCCCTGGTGGCGACGGGGCCGGGGGGCGGCCCCCGTCGCCACCAGGGGGCTAACACCCCTACGGGACGGGTGCTTTCCCCGTTCTTCGGGCCCTCCCGGCGGACCAGACTCGGGGCATGCCCACACAGTCCGTGACGATGACCAAGGCCGCTCCCGAGGTCCTGCGGGCCACCGCCCCGCAGCCGGGGGCCGGCGGCAGCGACTTCGCCCAGCTGGGCCGCCGGATAGCCGCCGAGGGCCTGCTCGACCGGCGCCCCGGCTACTACACCGTCCGCGCGGGCCTGGTGCTCGCCGCGTTCCTCGGCGGCTTCTACGCCCTGTTCGCGCTGGGCGACACCTGGTGGCAGCTCGGCCTGGCGGCCGCGATGTCCGCCGTCTTCGCCCAGGTCGGCCTGCTGTCACACGACCTGGCGCACCGCCAGGTGTTCAGCAAACGGCTGCCGAGCGAGATCGGCGGCCGGATCGCCGCCAACCTGATGATGGGCATGAGCTACGGCTGGTGGATGAACAAGCACACCCGCCACCACGCCAACCCCAACCACGAGGAGCGGGACCCGGACGTCGCCCCGGACCTCGTCGTGTGGTCGCCGCGGCAGGCCCGGCAGGCGAGTGGCCTGGCCCGGTTCATCGGCCGCCGCCAGGCCTACCTGTTCTTCCCGTTGCTCCTGCTGGAGGGCCTGAACCTCAGCTTCAACAGCTTCCGTGCGCTGCGCGGCCCGGCGGTGAAGCGCCCGCTGCTGGAGGGCGCCCTGCTGGTGGTCCACTTCGCGGCCTACTTCGGCCTGGTCCTCGCCGCGCTGCCGCTCGGCAAGGCGGTCGCCTTCCTCGCCGTGCACCAGGCGCTGCTCGGGGTCTACCTGGGCTGCGTCTTCGCCCCGAACCACAAGGGCATGCTGATGGTGACGCCGGAGATGCGGCTCGACTTCCTGCGCCGCCAGGTGCTCACCTCGCGCAACGTGCGCGGCAACGCGGTGCTTGACTCGGTGATGGGCGGCCTCAACTACCAGGTGGAGCACCACCTCTTCCCCAGCATGCCGACCCCCGCACTCGGGCGGGCCGCCCGGATCACCCGGGAGTTCTGCGCCGAGAAGGGCATCCCGTACTACGAGACCGGCCTGCTCCGCTCGTACCGGGAGATCCTCACCCACCTGCACCGGACGGGCGAGCCGATCCGCTCCGGCGGCTGAGGGGCGTCACCCGTCAACTCGTCCGGGCCGGGAAAACGATCAGGCTGGTGCCGGGACAGGCAGGATCTGTGGGTCCAGGGCCAGAACTGCACGCCTGTCCCGGCCAACCGTCCGGCCCGACCCGCACCGCCGTTCCCCGCACCCCGAGCAGTCCCGCCCCGACGGGCGGGACTGCTCGGGGCCGGTCAGTCCAGGGTGACCGTGCCGGTCCGGACCGGCACCGGGTTGTCTGGGCCGTCCAGCCACACGGTGTGGCCGTCGGGCGTGACGGTGAGGCCGAAGCGGTCGAAGCCGGGGCGGCCCCGGTCGTCCCACCAGTTCCAGGCGGTTTCGACTTCGTTCCAGAGGCTGCGGGGGCCGGACTGGACGACCTCGTAGGCGGTGCGGCCGGGTTCCCAGTCGGCGGTGGCCCAGGAGGTGACGGCCGTGTCGTGCAGCCACAGGGTGTACGTGCCGTCGGCGTAGCGCTCGGTCAGGGGGAAGGCCCCGGGCACCTGCACCCCGACGGCGAACATGGCCGGCCAGTCGGCCAAGGCCTCGGGGGAGAGGGGGGTTGACGACTTCGCTCCGTCGGCCGGCCACGGCCCGGACAGGTACTCCGGGCTGCCGGGGCGGGCGGTGCGCTGTTGGCGCAGCCGCATGAAGGCGGAGGACCCGACGAACCGGCCGCCGGCCGTGCCGTCGTCGCCGACGACGAGCCGGGCCACGGCCTCCCCGCCGTACTCGGGCCCCCACGGGGCGACGATCACGGCGCCGGGCCGGGACTGCGCCACCCAGGCGTACGGGATCCGGCGCACCGAACAGGTCGCGATCACCCGGTCGAAGGGCGCGGCTTCCGGGTGGCCGTCCGCGCCGTCGCCGATCACGAGCGTCGGGGAGTACCCGGCGCGTGCGAGCCGGTGCCGGGCTTCGGCGGCGGTGTCCCCGTCCACCTCGATGGTGAAGACCTCGTCGGAGCCCACACGTTGGGAGAGCAGGGCGGCGTTCCAGCCGGTGCCGGTGCCGATCTCCAGCACTCGGTGGCCGTCCGCGACGTCCAGGGCGGCGAGCATCGAGAACACCATGGTGGGCATGGAGTTGGAGGAGGTGGGCATCGTGCCCCGGCCGAACCCGGTGTGGTCGCCGTCGTCCCACTGGGTGGTGAGGGGGACGTCGGAGTAGACGGCCTTCCACCAGGCGGCCGGGTCGGCGTGCCGGTTCACGGCCTCGCCCTGGTGGACGCCGTCCGCCTGGCCGGGCCAGACGAGGGCCGGGACGAACCAGTGGCGCGGGACGGCGTGGTAGGCGGCCAGCCAGTCCGGGGCGAGGGACCCGTTCGCGGTGAGCGCGGAGGCCAGCCGGGCCCGACCGGCCTCCGCTTCGTGCTGCTCGATCACCTGTCAGCGACCCGACGCCGGGCCGCTGCCGTCCGAGGTGTTGCCGCCCTCGTCGCTGCCGCCGCCACCGTGCTTGTTGCCGCTGCTGGAGTCGTCCTGCTGGCCGCCGCCACTGCCGGAGCCGGATCCGCCGCCGTGCTTGCCGTCGCTGAACGCGGGCATGTGCTTCCCCTTTCGGAGGCGGCGCCGACGGCCGCCCTCGACCAGCACGGTAGGGGGACGGGAAGGGCGGAGGGGCGGCTGATTCTCGAATATTCCGGCAGGCGGCGGGCGCGGTTCGCGGGGATTCTTCAGACGGTCCCGAGCGCTTTTCGGCAGCGTGCGATGACCCGGTGGGCGTCCGCACCGTAGACGGCCGCGCCGGCGAGGGTCTCCCACACGCGCAGGTACAGGGCGACGTTCTCGGGTTGGTCGAGCCAGAGTTCGGCGTGCCAGTCCTCGACGACGACGAGTCGTTCTCATGGATCCAGAAGCCGTTGGCGGGCGGAAGCCTGAGGGGTGCCTCGAACGGGACGATACCGAGGGAGACGGTGTCCAGGCCGATCACGCCACTGAGCCGATCGAGCTGCGCGGCCATCACGGCGGGCGGGCACAGCTGTGCGCGCAGTGCGGCCTCCCACATGATGATGTGGTACCTCTTACCCGGCCGATACAGGATTTCCTGCCGCCGAATACGGGCGCGCACGGCATCGTCGACATCACGCGGCGATTGATGGAGTCCTACGTAGGCGTTGAAAATGTGGCGGGCATAGTCGGCGGCCTGGAGGACGCCGACGATCACGGAGTTCTGCCATGCACGCTTGACGGTTGAACGCTCGTGCTCGGCGGCGATCGCGTCCTGCACCGGCTTGTGCCCGGCGGCCAACTGCCGCCGCCAGGAACGCGTTCCTGACTCGAAAGACCGCAGCCTGGCCGACAACTCGGCCGCCGCATCGGACTGACCGACGCCGTCGGCCCAGGCCTTGAGGTCGTCATGGGTGGCAGTCTGTCGGCCGGTTTCCAGCTTGCTGACCTTGGACTGCGTCCAGCCGAGCCGGTCGGCCAGTTGCCGACCAGTGAGACCGCCCTCGGCGCGCAGCTCACGGAGCCGCTGGCCGAGGGCGATTCTGGCCTGCTGGAAGTCGGTGCTCACATGTCGGACGGTACCTGAGCCCCGAACTCGCGGTGCGGGACGGCGTAGTGCCAGGCGGCGTCCCGCTCCTGGCAGGCGCGGGCCACCCGCACCGGATCGGTGATCAGCTCGACGTGGATCAGGTCGTCGTCGGAGTCGAAGTGCAGCAGGGCGATGAAGCGCGAATCGAACAGCCAGGCGTCCTCCTCCGGGAGACCCAGCCGCTCGGCGTCGGCGCGCCAGAGGTAGCGGATGTCCTCACCGACCATGCCGTTCCGCTCGGAGTTGTTGAGCAGGTAGCGCTGCCCCGGCGTGGGCGGGTTGTCCATGATCCGCACGCGCTCGAACCGCTTGCCCAGCGCGGACTGTTCGCGACGCGATCGGCACCAGGGGGTCTCCAGGTCCCATTCCGGAGCTTGCCCGGCGGTGAACTGGCGGTAGGTCTCGCTCTGCTCGTCGGAGCGGTACCGGCGGCGGGTCTCCAGCCGGTAGGCCGTGTGCTGGAAGGTCGTGAAGAGGTCATCGAACTCGTCGAGGCCGATCAGCACGGGTTCGCGCTCCGCATCGCGCGGCGCGAAATCGGCGAGGAGTGCGCGCGGTACGGTCACGAATCCTTCGCCGGGCTTGACCTTGCGGAGCTGGGCGATCTCGTCGGGATCGGTCACGGCATCCCCCTGCACCACCACGTCCCCGGTCTTCATGTCCTCGTAGAGCGTCGGGCAGTTGTTGTCGTCCGAGTTGCTTCCGATGTACCGCAGTCGTCGGCTCATGGCCGGCTCCCTTCGCTGTCGGTCAGGCGGAGTCAGGATGCCCTCGAACTCCTTCGGAGCGGGCCGTTATTCTCGAATATTCGCCCGTGGAGCTGTAGTTGTGTGGCCTGGTGGGCGCGGACGTACTTGGATGGGGTCCCGAGGTCGTGCCGGTCCTCACCGAAGGAGTCACGTCAGTGCCGGAGTTCGTGCCGCAACAGAAGATCACCGAGTTCATCAACGATGGCTTCGAGCAAACCGCTTGGCGCTTGGAGACCAGGACCGGCTACCTCTCCGACCAGCAGATGCCCTCCTACGCCGAGTTCCTGCGGACGGGGGACACAGCAGGTGAGGTCGGGCACCCCTGGTTCGAGAACGTGCGCCGCATGGTCGACAAAGGCAAGAGGTTCGAGCGGGTGCGACTGGTCGACAGCCCGCCGACCGAGGGCCAGCGGTATCTGCTGGCGTGTGCTCGCACCAACGTGGCGGCCGGCGAGGACATCCGGTACCTGTGGCGTTCGGAAGCCGAAGCAGTCGATTTGGGTGGGCTGTCGGACTTCTGGCTCTTCGACTCCCGCACGGTTGCGCGATTCCATTTCGACGGGGAGCGCACGGTGGGCATGGAGCTGATCACCGAGCCGGTGGAGGTTCTCCGTGCTTGTCAGGCCCGCGATGCCGCGTGGCACTACGCAGCTCGCTACTCGGAGTTCAGGGCTCAGGTGCCGGAGTAGGAAGTCGGCCCGGCCGACTTCCTACTCCGGGGGACCTCTACGGGATGTCGGCGACGGCGACGGTGGTGGAGTGGGCGTCGGCCTCGGCGAGGAGGGTGCCGTCCGGGGACCAGAGGGCGGCGCCGCCGCAGCCGGTCCAGGGGCCGGAGGGGCCGGCGTGGTTGGCGAGGACGACGTGCAGGTTCGTGTCCTTGGCGATGGACGGGTAGAGCGCGGCGCGTTCCTGGATCCCGTTGCCGGTGCCGTAGAGGGAGCTGGCGAGGTGGACGTCGCAGCCGTCGGCGGCGCCGCGGGCGGTGAGGTCCGGGAAGTGGTTGTCGAAGCAGGTGGCGAGGGCGAAGCGGAGGCCGTTGAGATCGAAGCGGCCGTCCTGGTCGCCGGAGGTGAAGATGCCCTGCTCGTTCTCGTAGAGGTGCTGCTTGAGGTAGGTGGTGAGGAGGCCGCCGTTGGTGTCGTAGACGTACGTGCCGATGGCGGGCAGGGGGCCGTCGGTGGGGACGGCGCAGTTGACGACGGTGGCGATGCCCGTGGAGCGGAGGACGTCCAGGCGGGGGTCGTCCGGGGTGGTCCAGAGGGCGGGGTCGGCGGCCAGGGCGTCGAGTTCGTACCCGGTGAGGGCGAGTTCGGGGAAGACGATCAGCTCGGCACCCTGCGAGCGGGCCTGGTCGGCGAGGGCCACGAGTTGCCGGACGTTAGCGGGGATGTCAGCGGGGACGCAGGAGAGCTGGGCGGCAGCGATCTTCATGCCGGCCAGGATGGCATGGGGTGGGAGTGGGAAGTCGGCGGGGCCGACTTCCACTCCGGGGTGTCTCAGGCGTGGTGGTCGAACTCGCCGGCCTTGATGCCGTGGAGGAGGGCGGCGAGGGCGGCGGGGGTGGTTCGGAGGATGTGTTGGCCTTCGTCGGACTCGCGGAGTTCGACTGCCCCGCTGACAGCACGCACCTCCACGCAGTTCTCGGTCGATCCGCTGAATGTGGATTTCTGCCACTCGGTGCCGGTCACAATGCGCCTTTCACAGGTTTCGCGCGATCTTGTGAATCAAGTCGCGGGAGTCGCTTTCATTCAATGCGAGCGCTTCGGTCTGCTCGAAGATCGCTCGATAGCTGGCTAGTTCACTGGTCGCATCAAGGTGTTCGGAGTCGCGTGAGGACTCTCGCTCGACCGTATCGAGTTCCGGGATGATGCCGAACGCATAGGTCAGGTTCTCGACAGCGCCAGGGAACGTCTCGATGTCGAACGGGACGACGCGGATGGACATCCAAGGCAGCTCGGAATCTTCAAGCAGGGAGCCGAGCTGCTCTTTGAGGATCGGAGTCCCTCCGAACCGAGTCCAGAGTACTGATTCGTAGATGAAGGCCGTCAGTGGCTTCGGATTGCGGCGCAGGTCGGTCTTGCGCTGCATCCTGAACGCAGTTCGCGCCTCGATCGCGTGTCGAGGGAGCGGAGGGAAGACTCTTCCGAATACGGCCGAGGCGTAGTTGATCGTCTGGCAAGGGCCGGGCATATGAGTGAGAACCCACAGCATGAGTTCGCGGGAGGTTTTCTCCAGCTCAGCGTTCTCAAGGAAGCCGTCCGGCACCGTGCCGCGATGGTCTTCCCACCAGCCCTTGGAGCGATCCTGCACCATGGACTCAAGCGCGCCGATCAGGGGCTCGTTCATGCACTTGCAGGCGGCAGCGAATGAGCGCAGCCGCTCCGGACTCACGCCGACCTTGGCCGCCTCTATCTGGCTGACCTGAGTCCTGTCGATGCCGAGGTCTCTGCTGAGGGCTCCGGTCGACAGTCCGGCGGCCTCGCGCATCTTCCGAAGCTCGGTCCCGATCCGGCGCTGGCGGAGCGTCGGGTTGAGTCGCGGCGGCATTGGTTCCTTCCTTGCCGATGTGGCCCAAGTCTGCCGCGCCGCCGGGGGCAGGGTCCACTTGAGGGTGAACCTATCCGATTCTGGGATCACATGTGATGTCAGTGCGCTATCGTCGTTCCCACATCGATCAGACGGATCGTCAGTAAAGCCTGCTAGCAAGCACCGCAGAGCAGCTGGGCCCATCTGCCTGGCCTGGCTCACGGCGACGTGTGTCCGCCGGATCCTCCTTCTCAACCACGCCCGGGAGAACTCCCATGCGTCACCTCAACACGCCCACCCTCACCCTCGCTCGCCAGTCCCTCCAGGACGCCATGACCCGTCTCGGCTGGCCGTCCTCCTCCACCTTCGACGCCGAACTCGCCCTCGGCGAACTGATCGTGAACGCCTGGCGCCACGCGAACACCCCCGCGCCGGTCGTCCAGATCCTCGCCGTCACCGCCCGTACCGTCCGGGTGGGCGTCTCCGACGAGAGCCCGGTGCTGCCCGAGATGCAGTCCCTCGATCTCCTCGCGGAGTCCGGCCGGGGCCTCCAGCTCGTCGCGGCCCTCACCAGTCGCTGGGGTGTCGACCCCCAGGAGCGCGGCAAGACCATCTGGTTCGAGTGCGAGCTGGACGGTGCCGCGTGAACCGGTACCCCATGAAGCCCACCGACCCCCGCATCCGCGCCTACACCGACGACCACATCCGCACGCTCCTCGCCGAACTCCACGAGCGCGGACGCAAGTTCGGTCTCCTCTTCCCCTCCGCGGACATCGACCACACCCTCGACGGCCGCGTCCTCGTCCGCTTCAACACCGCCCCGGCCTCGACCCTCCTCAACCTCCTCACCCTCCTCCTCGACGCCGACCGCGAGCGCCCGTGCGATTCCTGATCGGGGCGGCCTTCGCCTTCCTCCTCGCCCTCGCGTTCGCCACGGTCGCGCTGGGCGTCGTCACCGCCCTCAGGGCCACCCCGCCCGACGAGGACGCCTGAGCGCGAACAGCCGCAGAGGGCCGTCACCGCCCCCGGCGATCACGGCCCCCCGCTCCCCGCTGTTCTGCCCGCCCCGCTCAGCTCTTCTTCTCGAATCCCGCCAGCAGTCCGCGCGGGTCGAAGGTCACCCGGATCCGGGCGATCTTCCCGTTCTCCACGTGCATCCAGTTCGCCGTCGGTGCCGGTGGCGCAACCGTGGTGCACAGCTCGAACCAGGTGATCACCTCGTCCCCCTCCGCGACCCGCACCTTCACGTCGATCTTCTCCAGCACCTGGCCGAGCCCCTTCAGCCCGCCGAGCGCCTCCTCGATCCCGGACGCCGTGCCCAGGGCCCCGACGAAGTCGACATCCTCGGCCAGCAGGCCCCGGAGGGTGTCGAAGTCGCCCGCCTCCCAGGCGGAGAAGTAGGTCTCGGCAAGCTCACGCGCAGTCTTCGTCGTCGTCATGCCTCAATCCTCCGCCTCGACCAATCCATCCGTCCAGCACATAGATCTGATGCTTGATATCACCATCGCTGATGGAAGTGACGCAGTGTGGCGGTTATGGCAGCAGATGAGGGGCAAGGGCATCCGGGGCGAGGACCGTCGTCGGTGACCGTGCCCTGCCGGGCCGTCGCCGCCGCGGGCGGTGACGGCCCGGACTCTCGGAGCCGTCCGCCGCATCCGCCGGGCCGATCCGCCGGTCGTCGCATATCGTCACGGGTCATGGAGATGCACCAGCTGCGCTACTTCGCCGCCGTGGTCGACGAGGGTTCCTTCACCGCCGCCGCGGCCCGGCTGCACGTCAGCCAGTCCGGCATCAGCACCCAGGTGGCCAAGCTGGAGCGGGAGTTGGGCCAGCAGCTACTGGAGCGCTCGGGCCGCCGCGTCCGGCTGACCCCGGCCGGTGAGGCCGTCCTCCCACTGGCGAAGAGCGCTCTGGCCACGCTGGACGCCATCGAGCACACCGCCGCCGAGTTCGCCGACGCGGTGCGCGGGCGCGTCCGGCTCGGCATGATCATGGGCTGCTCGATCCCGCCGTTCCTGGACACCGTGGCGGACCTCGGCCGTACCCACCCCGGCATCGACCTGAGCCTGCACGAGGGGCATTCCGACCTCCTCCAGGCACAGGTGCTCTCCGGTTCCCTCGACCTGGCCCTGATCGGCTTCGCGGGCGAGGCCGATCCGGGCCTGGACGTCGACCTCGTCGTGGACGAGCGGATCGTCGCGGCCGTCCCGGTCGGGCACCCGCTCGACCGCACGGAGCTGAAGCTCGCCGACCTCCGCTCCGAGAAGATCCTCTGCCTCTCCCCGGGCACCGGCCTCAGGGCGGCCTACGAGGACTCCTGCCGCCGGCTCGGCCTCGAACCGCGTGTGGACATCGAAGCCAGCTCCCCTCTTGCCGTGCTCCGCCTCGCCGAGCGCGGCGCCGGCGTCGCCGTGCTCAGCGAATCCTCCGTGGACGGCGCCGGCCTGCGAGCCGTTCCGATCGCCGATGCGGCGACGTACGCCAAACTCGGCCTGGTCGCCCGACGCGACCAGCACTCCCCGGCGGTACGGCTGCTGCGTGCCAAGATCCTTGCGGCGATGGGTGGTTCTGCCAGTTGACCGAGCTCAGGAACAGTCGGTGGACGTCAGTGGAGGCCGAGGACCGGCCGAAGGCCCCGCGGTAGCCCGGACTACCGGGAGCCCGCCACAGGGCGCGACTTGTAGAAGGACTCCTCCAGGTAGGCGGCCTCGTGCGGCTGGTAGGGCTCCTCCAGGTAGGCGGCCTCGTCGTCGTCGAGTTCGACGTCCACCGCGGCGACCGCGTCGGCCAACTGGGCCGGCTTGGTGACCCCGACGATGGGCGAGGTCACCGTCGGGTTGCGCATGACCCAGGCCAGGGCGACCTGGGCCGGGGACAGACCCCGCTTGCCCGCGATCTCGTGGACGCGATCGGTCACTGCCTGGTCCTCGTCGCGGTAGAGGATCCTGCCGCCCTCGTCGGTCTCGGCACGGGCCGTGGCGGTGTCCCGGGCCCGCGTCAGCCTGCCCCGCGCCAGCGGGCTCCACGGGATCACGCCGATGCCCTGGTCGGCGCAGAGCGGGAGCATCTCCCGCTCCGCTTCCCGGTGGATGAGGTTGTAGTGGTCCTGCATCGACACGAACCGGGTCCAGCCGTTCAGGTCGGCCAGGTACAGGGCCTTGGTGAACTGCCAGGCGTACATGGACGAGGCCCCGATGTAGCGGACCTTCCCGGACCTGACCGCGTCGTGCAGTGCTTCGAGGGTCTCCTCGATCGGGGTGTCGTAGTCCCAGCGGTGGATCTGGTAGAGGTCGATGTAGTCGGTCCCCAGTCGCTTCAGGGAGGCGTCGAGCTCGGTGAAGATCGCCTTGCGGGACAGCCCGGCGCCGTTCGGGCCGGGGCGCATCCGCATCCAGACCTTGGTGGAGAGAACGACCTCCTCGCGCCGGGCGAAGTCCTTGACCGCCTGGCCGACGATCTCCTCGCTGCTTCCGGCGCTGTACCCGTTGGCCGTGTCGAGGAAGTTGACGCCGCTCTCGATGGCCTGCTTGATGATGTCCCGGCCGGCGTCCGCGCCCAGCGACCAGGGTTCGCCGCCCCGGTCCGGCTCGCCGAAGCTCATGCAGCCGAGGGTGATGGCGGAGACTTCCAGCCCGGTTGTTCCGAGTTTGACGTATCGCATGCTTCCGAACCTAGGAGTTGAAGTGCGTTCTAACGCAAACTCGGAGGCGTGAGGCAGGTGCGCCCCGTCAGGTCTCGACCGTTTCGGCCAGGCGTACGAGAGGACCCGGTAGCTGCGAATGACGACGCGTCAATCCTGGGCCGGGCGCGTGGAGCACTACTCGGGCTCACGCGGGGGCCCGACCGGGGCACCTCTCAGGCCTTCCACCGGGGGTCGCGCCCGGAGGCGGCCAGGGCCCGCTCCCACGCCGAGGCGTCGGCCGGCACGGAAACCGTCTCCGCGAACCCCGCGTACTGCCGGTACAGTTCGGCGTTCTCCTCGACGATCTCCTCGACCAGCAGGGCGAGTTCATCGTCGACCTCGATCTCCGTGCCGACCGCCCGGGCCACGTCCCAGCCGTGCAGCACCAGTTCGAGGATCAACATCCGGGCGATCCCCACCGCCGGGACGGGCGACCCGCCGAGGTCGACGTCCCCCTCCCAGGCGGCCGGCTCACCCCAGGCCGCCACCGCGCGCTCCAGCTGGGCCGCGTACGCGGCGCGCCAGTCGGCGTCGGCCGTGAAGTCGCGGGAGCTCAGCGCCTCGGGCAGCTCGGTGCGGTGGGCCCGGTGCTCCAGGCCGTGCGAGGTGTAGAGCACCCAGTGGTTGATCAGCGCCCGGGTGTCGAACTCCCCGCAAGGCGTCGGAGCGTCCAGCCGAGCCCCGGCCGGAACGGCGGCGGCGACGGCGGTCGCAACGGCGGCGGCACGGGCGAGGAACGGGTGCATCGGGTGAACGTTCATGCTCGGATCATCCTTGAGGCCGTGCCGTGGGGTCTTGAACAAACGCGACACCACCGCAGAGGTGTCGGCTGAGTGGCACCACTGGCCGGCGCACTAGCCTGGCCGCCATGGGCTCCTCCGAATCCGACCTCGGCCGAGGCGTGCTGCATCCCGCCCGGGCGGCCGAGCTGATCGATGTCGAACGGCTCGTGCCGGAACCCGCCGCGGCGCGGTTCGTGGAGTTCTACTGGCTCGTCCGCTGGGACCTGACCGGCCACCCGCCTTACGAGCAGAAGGTGTTGGCCCACCCGAACGTCCACCTCGTCTTCGAGGCCCCTCGGGCGCGCGTCTACGGGGTGGACCGTGCGCTGTTCGTCCGCCGGCTGGAGGGCGCCGGGCACGTGCTCGGCGTGAAGTTCCGCCCCGGCGCCTTCCGGCCCTTCGCCGGGCACCCGGTGGGCGACCTCGCCGACCGGTCCGTCCCCGCCGCCGACTACTTCGGGCCCGAGGTGGACCGGATCAACGCCCGGATCCTCGACGAGCCGACGGCCGAACGGGTCGACGAATTCCTCCGCCCCCGTCTCCCCGCGCCCGACCCGGTGGCCGAGGAGGTCGCCGCCATGGTGGAGCGGATCACCGGCTCCCCGGACCTGTGCCGGGTGGACGAGCTGGCCCGCGAGCTGGGCGTGTCCGTCCGCAGCCTCCAGCGGCTGTTCGCCGAGTACGTCGGCGCCTCGCCCAAGTGGGTGCTGCGGCGCGCCCGGCTGCACGAGGCCGCCGAACGCGCCGCGAACGAGGGAAAGCTGGACCTGGCCGCGCTCGCCGTGGAACTCGGCTATGCCGACCAGGCCCACCTCACCCGGGACTTCACCGCAGCGGTCGGCGTATCCCCGGCTCGCTACGCGGGTTCGACGTGAATCAAGCCGCCGCCGCAGCCGCCGCTTCGGCGGCGGCCCGGCCCCGGGCACTGGCCCGCTTGGCATAGGTCATCGTCCAGTACACCAGTCCGCCGATCACCACGTACGGGAGGATGTTGTTGATCGTCACCACCGTGCCGTGCGACAGCGTGTAGACGAACACGATCCGCAGCGCGGCCTCCAGCACGAACGCGACGCCCCACACGAGGGTCAGGTTGCGCTGGACCTTGCGGAAGCCCTCGTACTGCCACATCGAGTTCCACCAGGAGATCATCTCCGGGGTGCCGTCGGTGGCGAACTTGCGGCCGAAGTAGAACATGATGGGCTTCGGCGCGGCCAGTGAGGCCAGGTAGAGCACGCCGAGCAGGCCGGAGACGAAGGAGTCCTTGGCCAGCAGCATCTTCGGGTCGGTCGGGCCGACCAGCGCGACGACCAGGCTCAGCGCCACGAAGACCAGCGAGACGACGGCGAACTCGTCGATCCGGCGGTGCCAGGCCAGGTAGATCACGGTGTCGACCAGCGGCCCGAGGCCGGAGGCCAGGATGGCGGTGGACTCGCTGTAGCCGTGGTCGTGCAGCTGGTTGTAGATCATGATCGGCGCGACCACGTTGAACGCGATGCTGATCAGCCAGCCGAGCGCGGCGGCCTTCCCCTTGCGGGCGGGAGCGGTCGGAGCTACCGCAGTTGACATGGTGTTGTCCCCCGGGACGATTGTTGTGATTGGCGGCTCATTGTGGCGGAATCGACGCTCCACTGCACAACTCCCGGAGAGTCGACAAGTCGTCAGTAGGCCGACTACGCCCCGAGGAAGCGCTGCAGTTCGTCCAGCATGAAGTTGGCGGCGGTGTACCCGATCCCCTGGAACCACAGCTGGTCGTCCACCGGGAACGCCCGGTGCGCCTTGACCGCGCCGAGCGCCTGCCACCCCGGGCTCGCCAGCGCCGCGTCGGTGCCCGCCTTCGCCGGGTCGCCGTACGTCGCGTACAGCAGAAGGTCGCCGTCGGCCTTGGCGATCTGGTCCGGCGGGACCTCGAAGTCCGACTGGTCGACGTTCTGCGCGTCCGGTCGCCCCACCGCGGCGTCGGTGAGCACGATCCCCGGGAAGCTCTGCCGCCCGAAGAGCCGGATCCCGCCGCCCTCGACGAACCGCACCAGGCTCACCCGGTGCCCCGACAGCTTCGCCGCCGACAGCGCCTGCACCACCTGACCGGCGTGCTTCTGGTACGCGGCGACGAAGGCCCCCGCGGCCGCCACCCGGCCCAACGCCTGGGCGTGCAGCTGGAAGTTCGCCTTCCACGGCGCCCCGGTGGTCTGGGTGAGCACGGTCGGCGCGATCCCGCGCAGCCGCTCGTACCGGTCCCCGTCGCGGGCCTGGTTGGAGAGGATGAGGTCCGGCCGCAGCGCCCGTACGGCGTCGAGGTCGGGTGCGCCGGCCGGGCCGACCAGCCGGATGCCCGCGGTGCGGGAGGCCGGCCAGTAGTCGGGGAAGCGGGTGTCGGCGGCCGGGAGCGCGGCGCCGACCGGGGTGACGCCCAGGGTCAGCGCGGAGTCGAGCACGTCGGTGTCCAGGACGACCACCCGCTGCGGCTCGCCGGGCACCAGCACCGGCCCGTTCGCGGCGTTCACCGTCACGGGCGGCAGCGGCGTGGGGGAGGGGGACCCGCTCGCCTCGAAGCCGTCGGGGGTGGGCGGCTGCGAACCCCCGGAGGAGGGCGTGCACGCCGTGAGCGCGGCCCCGCCGAGGCCGGCGAGGAACGTACGGCGGGCGATCCGGGGCATCGGCGGGTCCTCGGGTGACGCGGCAACAGGACAGGGGCGCGTCGATTATGTCCGAAATCAGACCTAAAGTGCCGCTAAGCCTCGGCGGCGTCCACGGCGTCCACGGCGTCCACGGCGTTCGCTCGCGCCGCCCACGGCGCGCCCGGAACGACCAGCGGGGTGCCCGTCACCGGATCCGGCACCACCACGGAGTCCAGCCCGAACACCTCCCGCACCAGTTCCGCCGTCACCACCTCCCCGGGCGCGCCCTCGGCGACCACCCGGCCGTCCCGCATCGCCACCAAGTGGTCGGCGTACCGGGCCGCCTGGTTGAGGTCGTGCAGCACGGCCACGACCGTCCGGCCGCGCTCCACGTTCAGCCGCCGGACCAGGTCCAGCACCTCCACCTGGTGGGCGATGTCCAGGTAGGTGGTCGGCTCGTCCAGCAGCAGGATGTCGGTGCCCTGGGCGAGCGCCATCGCGATCCAGGCGCGCTGGCGCTGGCCGCCGGACAGCTCGTCCATGCTGCGGTCGGCCAGCTCCGCCGTGGAGGTGCGCTCCAGCGCCTCGGCGACGGCCGACTCGTCCTCCGGCGACCACTGCTGCCACCAGCTCTGGTGCGGCTGGCGGCCGCGCGAGACCAGGTCCGCCACCGAGATGCCCTCCGGCGCGGTCGGTGACTGCGGCAGCAGGCCCAGCCGCTGGGCGATCCGCTTGGTCGGGATCCGCGCCAGCTCCTGGCCGTCGAGCAGCACCGCGCCCCGTACGGGCTTCAGCAACCGCCCGAGGGCCCGCAGCAGCGTCGACTTGCCGCAGGCGTTCGGGCCGACGATCACCGTCACCCGCCCGTCCGGGATGCTGACGTCCAGCCCCTCGACGACCGTGCGCGCCTCGTAGGCCAGGGTGAGGCCCCGGGCCTCCAGGCGGTGTGCGGTCATCAGGAGCCTCCACGGCGGGATCGGATCAACAGCCACATCAGGTACGGCGCGCCGACCATGCCGGTCACCACGCCCACCGGCAGCTCGGTCGGGGCGAGCAGGCGCCGGGCGATCAGGTCGGCCACGACCACGACCAGCGCGCCGGTCAGCGCCGAGCAGAACAGCGGGACCTGCGCCGACCGGGCCAGCCGCAGGGCGATCTGCGGGGCCATCAGCGCCACGAAGTCCACCGGACCGGCGGCGCCCGCCGCGCAGGAGGCCAGCACGACGCCCAGCAGCGCCATGCCGAGGCGGATCCGGTCCAGCCGCAGCCCGAGGCCGACGGCGGTCGCGTCGTCGAAGGAGATCGACCGCTGGGCGCGTGCCGCCCACAGCGCCACCGGCAGGGCCGCCAGCAGCACCCAGGCCAGCCTGCCCGCCTGGTCGTAGCCGGAGCCGTTCAGGCTGCCGGTCATCCAGACCTTCGCGGCCTGCGCCTGGAAGCCGTCTCCCTTGGTGAGGAACACCGAGGTCAGCGAGGACAGCGCCACGCTGATCCCGATCCCGACCAGCACGAAGCGCTGCGCGTGCAGCCCGCGCCGCCAGGCCAGCGCGTACACCAGCAGCCCGGCCACCAGCCCGCCGCCGACCGCCGCGTACGGCGCCTGCCCGGTCGAGCCGACCACGCCGTACGCCATCAGCCCGACCACCGTCACGGTCGCGCCCCAGGTCACGCCCACCACGTCGGGGCTGGCCAGCGGGTTGCGGGCGACGGTCTGGACCAGCGCCCCGGCCAGCCCGAGCGCCGCGCCGACCAGCAGCCCGACCACCACCCGCGGCAGCCGGAACTCCCCGACCACCAGTTCGTCCGGACTCGGCTGCCCGAGCACCACCTTGACCACCTCGCCCGGCGAGACGGTCGACTCGCCCAGGCACAGCGAGGCGACCACGGTCACGGCGAGCGCGAGGAGCAGCCCGACGGCGGCGAGCGCCGAGCGCCGGTGGAGCAGGAAGGAGGCGCGCCCCGCCCGGACGACGGAGTACCCGCGCAGGGCGACGGTGGTCATGCCGCCACCACCTTGCGGCGCCGGACCAGGGTGACCAGCACCGGCACGCCCACCAGGGCCGTCATCACGCCGGCCGGGACCTCCGAGGGCGGGAACAACACCCGCCCGAGGGTGTCGGCGAGCAGCAGCAGGGCCGGGCCGAGGACGGCGGAGAAGGCGAGGACCCAGCGGTGGTCGGCGCCGGCCACGGCCCGGGCGGCGTGCGGGACGGCGAGGCCGATGAAGGCGATCGGGCCGGCCGCCGCGACCGCCGATCCGGTCAGCACGGTGGCGCCGAGCGCGCCGACCGCCCGGACCGCGCCGGTCCTCGCCCCCAGGCCCCTGGCGGTGTCCTCGCCGAGCGCCAGCGCGTCCAGCCCGCGGGCCACCGCCACCACCAGCAGGGTGCCGACGGCCAGGAAGGGCAGCAGCTGCCAGGCCACGTCCGCCGTCCGGCCGGAGAGCGAGCCGACGTGCCAGAACCGGAACTGGTCCATGGTGGCCGCGTCGGTGGTGAGCACCAGGGTGTTGAGCGAGGCGATGAAGGCGGACATCGCCGAGCCGGCCAGCGCCAGTTTGATCGGCGTGGCCCCGCCCCGGCCGCGCCCGGCCAGGCCGTACACCAGCACGGTGGCGACCACGGCGCCCGCGAAGCCGAACCAGACGTACCCGGTGAGGGTGGAGACCCCGAAGCCGGAGACGGCGACCACCACGCCCGCCGCCGCGCCCTGCGAGACGCCGAGGATGCCCGGGTCGGCGATCGGATTGCGGGTCAGGCCCTGCATCACGGCTGCGGCCAGACCGAGCGCCGCACCGACGGCCAGCCCGACGACCGTGCGCGGCACCCGCAGCTCGCGGATCACCACCGCGTCGGCGGAGTCCCCGCCGTGCAGCAGCGCGCCGACGGTCCCGGAGAGCGGCACGTTGCGGCTGCCCACCGCCAGGCTCAGCAGCACCGCGACGGCCAGGACGGCCAGTGCGGCGGCGAGCCACAGGATTCGGTGACGGGGTGTCCGCCGCTTGCCCGGTGGTGCGGTGGTGTCGGTCATGAGGCCTCTCCGCGGGAACTCAGGTAAACCTAAGTTCCCCCTCCGAGGCGGGGCAAATCGCCTCGTCGCGGCCCGTGACCCTTCGGTAGCCTGACGGCATGCCTGCGACCTCGCCCGCCCCGCTCACCGTCGGCTTCGACCTCGACATGACGCTGCTGGACACCCGGCCGGGCATCCACGCCACCTACCGGGCGCTCTCCGCCGAGACCGGCACCCACATCGACGCGGACCTGGTGGTCACCCGGCTCGGCCCGCCGCTGCTGGACGAGATCCGCAACTGGTTCCCGGAGGCCGAGGTGGAGCGGGCCGTGAACCGCTACCGCGAGCTCTACCGGGACCACGCCTTCGCCCCGACCGTGCCGCTGCCCGGCGCCCGCGCCGCCGTCGAGGCGGTCCGCGCCCACGGCGGCCGGGTCGTGGTGATCACCGGCAAGTACGAGCCGAACGCCCGCCTCCACCTGGAGCACGCCGGGCTGGAGGCCGACACCGTGATCGGCGACCTGTGGGCGGAGACCAAGGGCGAGGCGCTGCGGGCGAACGGCGCGAGCATCTACGTCGGCGATCACCTCGGCGACATCGTGGGCGCCCGGCACGCGGAGGCCGTCGCGGTCGCCGTGGCCACCGGCCCGTACGGCGCGGACGAACTGCGCGCGGCCGGGGCGGACGTGGTGCTGGCCGACCTCACCCGTTTCCCGGAGTGGCTCGACCGGCACCTCGCCGGTTAGGCCCGGGCGGGCTGCTGGGGCTCCAGCCGGCGGCGCTGCGCCCGGGCGTTCAGGAACAGCCCGGTCAGCGCGGCCAGGAAACCGGCCGGCATCAGCATGCTCAGCCAGTACATGGCCGTCGGCAGCGGTGACAGGTGCAGGAACAGCGGGACGAAGGTGACCAGGGTGGCGAGCGCGCCCAGGGCGAAGACGACCGCTCCGGCCTTGACGTACACGTCGCCGGGATCGGCGCTCTGGCTGCTCACGTCCGCTCACTCCCTCTGGGCTGCGCCGGGCCGCCCGCCGCGGGCCCCGGTCTGCGCCGTCCAGTCTGGCAGAACGCCCGGCGCGGCGGCCCACCGGAGCGGCTCGGTCACGTTGTGCAGTTTCCCGGCAGCGATGCGTTTTGATCCCTGCTGGGCGGGGGTATGCACGGGGTGCCGAGGGGCGCTACAGGTGCGTCCCGTGTCCTCAGACCCGGGGGTGTGAGCCGATGGACAGCGCAGAACCGCGCCCCGGCCGTGCCAGTGCCGGGTCGCCCGCGGCGGCGAGATCCCCGCGCTCCCGTCACCCCTGGCGGGCCTCGGAACGCGGAACCCTCATCGCGGAACGCGGATGAGGCAGTGACGGGCCGTTAGTCTGCTCCTGGCAACGCGCCGACCGTGAGCGCCCGCGGGCGCCGAGTCGAGGTCGGCCGTCCTTCTTCCACCCCACCCAGTGATCCCCGGCCAGGTCCGGGATCCCTCACACCCATTCGAGGACTGTTCGAGATGCCCACCGGCCAGGTCAAGTGGTTCAACGAGACGAAGGGCTTCGGCTTCCTGTCGCGCGACGACGGTGGCGACGTCTTCGTCCACACCAAGGCGCTGCCCGCCGGTGTCACCGTGCTGAAGCCGGGCCAACGGGTCGAGTTCGGCGTGGTCGCAGGCCACCGCGGGGACCAGGCGATGGCCGTGCAGCTGCTGGACGCCCTGCCCTCGGTGGCCGCCGCCCAGCGCCGGAGCGCCGACGACATGGCGCCGATCGTCCAGGACCTGATCACCACCCTGGACGCGGTGCTGCCCGGCCTCCAGCGCGGGCGCTACCCGGCCAAGCCGACCGGCCAGAAGCTGGCCGGCCTGCTGCGCGCGGTGGCCGACCAGTTCGACGTCTGAGTCCGGGGATTCACGGGCCCTACGACGGGAACGCGAGCGCACCCGGGTCGAGCGGGGGGACCAGCCCCTCCGCGGCGGCCCGGGTGAGCAGCGCGTGGACGGCTCCGTAGCCCTCCTCGCCGAGGTCGGCGGTGAACTCGTTCACGTACAGCCCGATGTGCTGGTCGGCGACGGCCGGGTCCATCTCCTGGGCGTGCGCCAGCACGTACTCCCGGCTGGCCGAGGGGTCCGCCCAGGCCTGCCGGACGGAGGCGCGGATCGTCCCGGCCAGCTCGCGCAGCCGCCCGGCGCCCAGCGAGCGCCGGGCGACGATCGCGCCCAGCGGGATCGGCAGGCCGGTCTCCGCTTCCCAGGCCTCGCCCATGTCGGCCAGGCTGTGCAGGCCGTACCGCTGGTACGTGAAGCGGGCCTCGTGGATGACCAGGCCGGCGTCCACCCGGCCGTCCCGGACGGCGGGCATGATCTCGTGGAACGGCAGGACGACGATCTCGCCGAAGCCCCCCGGCACCGCCCGCGCCGCCCAGAGCCGGAACAGCAGGTAGGCGGTGGAGCGCTCGGACGGCACCGCGACCGTCTTCCCGGCCAGCTCCGCGGGGGAGCCGACACCCGGCAGGGTGAGCACCAGCGGGCCGCAGCCGCGCCCGAGCGCGCCGCCGCAGGGCAGCAGGGCGTACTCCTCCAGGACCCAGGGCAGCGCGCCGTAGCTGATCTTCAGCACGTCCAGCTCGCCGCGCTCGGCCAGGCCGTTGGTGACGTCGATGTCGGCGAAGGTCACCTCGGGGGCGTCCGCCCCGGGGACCTCGCCGTGCGCCCAGGCGTGGAACACGAAGGTGTCGTTCGGGCAGGGCGAGTACGCGATGCTCAGCCGTTCAGCCACGGCCGGCCTCCTCGATCAGTTCTCGGACGGGCAGGGCCGCGAAGGCCCGCTCCAGGGCGGCCAGCGCCTCGCCGATCCGCCAGGCGGCCCGGTCGCGCGGGCCCACCGGGTTGGACACGGTGCGCAGCTCGAAGACCGGCACGCCGTACCGGGCGGCGGCCTCGGCCACGCCGAAGCCCTCCATCGCCTCGGCGGCGGCACCCGGGTGACGGGCCGCCAGCGCGGCGGCCCGCTCGGCGCTGCCGGTGACGGTGGAGACGGTCAGCACCGGGCCGGTGACGGCGTCGACGTCCCGGGTGCCGAGTGCCTTCCCGGCCAGCGCCACGAGGGCCGGGGGAGGGGTGTGCCGGACGGTCCCGAAACCCAGTTCGGTCACGTCGGCGAAGCCTTCGGGGGTCTCGGCGCCGAGGTCGGCGACGACGATCGCGTCGGCCAGCACGGTGGCGCCGACCGGCGCGTGCGGGGCGAACCCGCCGGCGATCCCGGCCGAGGCGACCAGGCCGTACGGGCGGGCCGCCAGGGCGGCGGAGGCGGCGGCCGCGGCGGCGGCCGGTCCGACCCCGGCGGCCAGGACGTCCACCGGCGCGCCCGCGCAGCGGTGCAGCACGCCGCCGGGCAGCGGTACGGCCTCGGCCCCGCCGGGCAGACCGCGCAGCACCGCCTCGGCCTCCGCCGGGACCGCGACGACGACGAGCAGCCGGGCCCGTTCGGGGCCCGGCTGCCCGGGGTGCGCGTCGACGACGTGCGCGGTCATCGCGGGAGCGTCAGCTGTTGCCGGCGTCCGTGGCGTTCTTGCCGTTCAGCTGGAAGTACCAGACCGCGATCGGGGCCTCGGCCTTCTTGTCGATCTCGACCACCGTGACCAGGGTGCGGCCGCTGGCGTTCAGCACCGAGCCGGCCGTCTGGAGACCGGAGAAGGTCGGGCCCTGGGCGTACGAGAACAGGCTGGTCTGCCCGCCCTGGGAGGACGAGCCGCCGTTGGTGGAGGCCCACCATCCGGTCTTCGCCACGTTCGGGCTGACGCCGACACCGATCCGGTCGCTCGGCACCACGTCGGAGGACGGCAGCGTGCCGTCCTTCAGGGCCTTCGTGGCAGCGGCCTTGCACTGGTCCTGCTGGTCGTCGGTCAGCGGGCTGCCGTCGTTCCAGCAGAGCGGGTCCGCGGCCATCGACGAGGTGCCGACCGTCAGGGTGGCCCGGTGGCTGTTGTGCTCGGTCTGGCCGGCGGCGATCGCGACGGAGGTGCCAACCGTGGCGGCACCGACCACGACGACGGCGCCGAGGGCGGCGATGACACGGGTATTGAGGCTCATGCGTCAGAATCTACCGGGCCCGGCCGATCACGCTACGCGGGGGTCGGCCACCGCGTGTTGCCCGTCACCCCGTACGAGCCGGTTCAGGCCACCCGGGGCGCGGCCGGGTGCCGCCGCAGGCCCAGCCGCAGCAGCGAGTGGCCCGTCCACACCAGCACCAGGCCGACCACCGCCGCGGCGATCGACAGGCCCAGCACCCCGTCCAGCGGCAGCACGATGCCCACCCCGCCGCCCGCCACCCAGGACAGCTGCATCAGCGTCTCCGAACGGGCGAACGCCGAGGTCCGCACCGCCTCCGGGACGTCCCGCTGGATCAGCGCGTCCAGCGCCAGCTTGCCCAGCGAGGCCGCCGTCCCGGACACCCCGGCGACCAGGACCACCGTCACCACGCCGTACCAGAGCGCGGCCGCCGCCGTCGCGCAGGTCGCCAGCAGCAGCATCGCGGTGACCGTCGCCTCCGGGCCGCGGGTGCGCAGCCAGGAGCCGAGCACCGAGCCCAGCGCGTTGCCCGTCCCGGCCGACAGCGCCACCAGGCCCAGCGCCAGGGTGGGCTGCAGACCGCCGATCGGATCGGTGCGCAGCAGGAAGGCCAGGAAGAACACCAGGAAGCCGACCAGCCACCGCATCCCCGACATCGCGCGCAGCGCCAGCACCACCGACGGCCCGACCGTGCGCATCGAGGCCTTGACCTTCGGGGGCCTGTGGTGGATCAGGTGGGAGCCCTGGCCCTCGCCGGGCAGGTCGGCGTGCAGCACGGCCCGCTGCTCGCCCTTGGCCGAGTCGACGGTGTGCGGCAGGTGGAAGGCCATCAGGGTGCCGATCACGAACACCAGGAAGGCGCCGCGCAACGGCCAGCCCGGCCCGATCAGGTGCAGCGCCCCGCCTACCCCGGCCGCCACGCCGGTGGCCAGCAGCCCGGCCAGGGTGACCCGGGAGTTCGCCTTCACCAGGGACAGCCGGCTCGGCAGCAGCCGGGGCACCACCACGCTGCGCACCACCCCGTACGCCTTGGACGCCACCAGCACGCCCAGCGCCTCCGGGTAGAGCGCGATGCCGCCGCCGGAGATCACCCCGGCCATCGTCCAGGCCAGGACGGCCCGGGCCAGCATCGACATCGCCATGGCGGCCCGGCGGCCGTGCGGCAGCCGGTCCAGCAGCGGGCCGACCACCGGGGCGAGCAGGGCGAACGGGGCCATCGTGATCAGCAGGTACAGGGCGACCCGGCCGCGGGCCTCGCCGGTCGGGACGGAGAAGAAGATGGTGGAGGCCAGTGCGATGGTGATCAGCATGTCGCCGAAGGAGTTCAGGGCGTGCAGCTCGATCAGCTTCGCCAGGCCCGACTCGCCCGCGCCCTCGGCCGAGGTGGCCCGGCGGATCCGGCGGCCGGTGCCGTGCACCAGCTTGCCGGCGCGCAGGCCGGCGGCGGAGGCGGTGCGGACCAGGAAGTGCCGGCGGGGCTCGGGGGTCTCCTCGGCCAGGTCCTCGTCCTCCGGCGGACCGGGGAATGCCGACGAGGTCTCCGGGATCTCCGCGGTGTCCGCCGCCTCCGGCCGGAAGGACTTCTCCAGAGTGACCCGGGCGGTGGACGCCCCGTCGCCGTCCGCCGGCTGCGGTTCGCCCGCAGCGGGGACGTGAGGCTGCTGTCGCGACGCGGCGTCCGCCTCGTCGGGGCTGTCGGCCTGCGAGGTGCGCACTGCGTGCTGCGACGGGTCGTCGTCCGCCACAAGCCCATCCTGCCCCAGATTCGCCGCGGTAACGCGGGATGCGGAACCGCTCGGCGCGGCCTCCGGAAGGGTCGGCTCCGCCCCGGACTGTGCCGGGGCACCGAGCGCCGGGTAGCCTGCCCCAGGGTCCGCCCGCCGGGGCGCAGGGGCGCCGGCAGGCCGGACGAGCGGCGCGGCCGGTACCCGCGGCGGCCCCGGGTCGCGCAGAATGGATGAGGGACTACCGCGCCGCGGCGGAGAAGGCAACACGCCGTGGGCGACAGAAGAACTGGGAGAGAATCGACGCCGTGAGTGCTGCGATGCGAAGCCGTACCCCCGACCGGCTCTGTGCCGAGGCCGTCGAACTCGCCCGCCAGGCTGCCGAGGAGGCCGTCGGGCCGGAGGCGGTCGGGACGCACCTGGGTGTGCAGGCGGACGCCGACCGCGTCGTCACCCACAGCTTCGAGTGCCTGGACGCGGCCTACCGCGGCTGGCACTGGGCGGTGACCGTCGCCCGCGCGCCGCGCGCCAAGAACGTCACGCTGGACGAGGTCGTGCTGCTGCCCGGCCCCGACGCCGTGCTGGCGCCGGAGTGGGTGCCGTGGAGCGAGCGGCTGCGCCCGGGCGACATGGGCCCCGGCGACCTGCTGCCGACCGGTGCCGACGACCTGCGGCTGGAGCCCGGCTGGACCGGCGAGGACGAGCCCGCCCCGAACTCCGCGGTCGCCCTCGCGGCCGAGGAGGACGTGGTCGTCACCGACCCGCACGTCCAGCCGGCCCCGGCCCGCGCCCAGATCAACGCGGTCGCCGAGGAGCTCGGCCTGGGCCGCAGCCGGGTGCTCTCCCGGCTCGGCCTGCACCTGGCCGCCGACCGCTGGGAGAAGTCCCACGGCCCGCAGACCCCGATGGCGCAGGCCGCCCCGGCCGCGTGCGGCAGCTGCGGCTTCCTGATCCCGATCGGCGGCTCGCTCGGACAGGCCTTCGGCGTGTGCGGCAACGAGTTCGGACCGGCCGACGGCCAGATCGTCTCCTTCGCGTACGGCTGCGGCGGCCACTCCGAGGCGGCCGTCATCCCCGCCCCGCCGGCGCCGTCCGAGCTGATCCTGGACGAGCTGGTGGTCGAGCCGCTGCAGCTCCACCCGGACCGCGCCTCCGGCTCGGTCGAGCCGGACGCCCCGGCGGAGGAGCTCGGCCACTCCTGATCCGTCCCCGCGGCCCGTCCCACTGAACCGGTGGGGCGGGCCGCGGCGTTCCTCCGGGTAGGGGCGCCCGCCCGCCGCGGGGCCCCTGGCCCTTCCGCCGTCCGTGGGGATCCCCCCAGCCCACGGGCGGCGGCAGGGCGGGCCGTCGGCCCGGCCGGTGGGGTGCCGGCCGACGGCCGCCTCCGCCGCGCCCCGCCTCCGCCGCGCCCCGCCTCCGCCGCGCCCCGCCTC
>CBJMI02800__coassemble_497_pt1 | contig 44817 bp, 43 predicted proteins | sample CBJMI02800__metabat2_low_PE_003 | metagenome-assembled genome bin CBJMI02800
TACGAGGGGGCGAGTGCTGGTTTCGGCGTCGATTCCGTACAAGGTCGAGTTCGTTTAGCTGTCAGGCCTTCACAGAAGCGGACGGGTCGAGGGTGGTGCTCCCCGTGTCCGTTCGAATGCCGAGGGTGATCGGCCGGGTGATGGTCCGATGATCTGAGCATAAAGAAAAGCGCAGGTCAGGGCTGTCTCGCCACACTGTAGGGCGGCTGTCTGGAGCACGGCTAAAGCGCCGCTCGACTGCGGCGCCGGGAACGGGCGGATTCGTGCCAGAGGCTCCACAGTCGTAGGGAAGCGCCAAAAACGTCGCTGCCCACCTGCGGTCGGCCGAGTGGGCTGTCCGGGGGAGCGGGCGGGCCGCTCCGATCAGCTCTTTCGCCCGTCCTCGGGTTCGTCCCCGCCGCGCAGCTCCCGCTCCCGGCGGCGCAGATCGGCCTCCCACCGCTTGAGCATGTCCTCGTGGTCCTTGTCGTTCCCCTTCAACGACCCGTTCCCGAGGGAGGCGAGGAACTCCGGATCGTCGTCCGGTGCCGGCGGGCGTCCGCCCCGCGTGCCGCCGTACCCCGCCGGGCCGCCGTCGGCCGGCCGCCCCGGCTGCCCGTCCGGCGCGCCGGTCCGCAGGAAGCCGCGCCGCTTGCCAGCCGCCAGCCAGGCGATCGGGCCGAGCGGGGGGAAGAGCAGCACGATGATCAGCCAGATCGGCTTCGGCAGGTGCCGCACCTCGTCCTCGGGGGCCACCAGGCAGTCGATGAACGCCCACACCCACAGCGCGAGCGGAAGGACGATGGTCAGAAGAATCCTCAGCACGGCTGCGGTCTCCCCCCGTCGAGGGCGGTAGCGGCGGGCGCCTTCCCGGGCCCTTGACGCAAGCCAGGCTATCGGGTGGCGGATACTGACAGGCATGGCATACGACGATCTCCGCTCGTTTCTCCGGGCCCTCGACCGCGAGGGCGACCTCAAGCGCATCAAGGCGGAGGTGGACCCCCACCTGGAGATCGGCGAGATCGTCGATCGCGTGCAGAAGGCCAAGGGCCCGGCGCTGTTGTTCGAGAACGTCAAGGGCTCGTCGATGCCGCTCGCGATGAACGTCTTCGGCACCGAACGGCGCCTCGCCAAGTCGCTCGGCCTCAAGGGCCCGGAGGACGTCTCCGAGAAGATCGCCGGCCTGCTCAAGCCCGAACTGCCGCAGGGCTTCACCGGCTTCCGGGACGCCTTCGGCAAGCTCGCCTCGATGGCGCACGTCCCGCCCCGGCAGGTGAAGTCCGGCGACGCCCCGGTCCAGGAGGTCGTGCTCACCGGCGACGACGTCAACCTGGACGAGCTGCCCGCCCTCTTCACCTGGCCGCTGGACGGCGGCTCCTTCTTCAACCTGGGCCTGACCCACACCAAGGACCCGGACTCCGGCGTCCGCAACCTCGGCCTCTACCGGCTCCAGCGGCACGACCGCCGCACCATCGGGATGCACTGGCAGATCCACAAGGACAGTCGCAACCACTACGCGGTCGCGGCGAAGCGCGGCGAGCGCCTCCCGGTCGCGATCGCCTTCGGCTGCCCGCCGGCCGTCACCTACGCGGCCACCGCGCCGCTGCCCGGCGACATCGACGAGTACCTGTTCGCCGGCTTCATCGCGGGCGAGCGGGTGCGGATGGTCGACTGCAAGACAGTGCCGCTGCAGGTACCGGCCGACGCCGAGGTCGTCCTGGAGGGCTGGCTGGAGCCCGGCGAGATGCTCCCCGAGGGCCCGTTCGGCGACCACACCGGCTTCTACACCCCGCAGGAGCCCTTCCCGGCGCTGACGATCGACTGCGTGACGATGCGCCGCCGTCCGATCCTGCAGTCCATCGTGGTCGGCCGCCCGCCGACGGAGGACGGCCCGCTGGGCAAGTTCACCGAGCGGTTCTTCCTGCCGCTGCTGAAGATCATCATCCCGGACATCGTCGACTACGACCTGCCCGAGGCCGGCGGCTTCCACAACTGCGTGATCGTCTCGATCGACAAGAAGTACCCCAAGCACGCCCAGAAGACGATGCACGCGATCTGGGGCGCCCACATGATGTCGCTCACCAAGCTGATCATCGTGGTGGACTCCGACTGCGACGTCCACGACTACCAGGAAGTCGCCTGGCGGGCGTTCGGGAACGTCGACTACAGCCGGGACCTCACCGTGGTCGAGGGCCCGGTTGACCACCTCGACCACGCCTCCTACCAGCAGTTCTGGGGCGGCAAGGCGGGCATCGACGCGACCCGCAAGCTCCCGGAGGAGGGCTACACCCGGGACGGCGGCTGGCCGGAGATGGTGTCCTCGGACCCGGCCACGGCCGCACTGGTCTCGCGTCGCTGGAAGGAATACGGACTGTGAGCACGGCCGCTGTCGAAACCCCGGGACGCACGAGGGCGTTCCTGCGCCTGGTGATGATCGAGCACTCGGTCTTCGCCCTGCCCTTCGCCTACATCGCCGCGCTGACCGCCATGTTCCTGGCCGACAGGCGGGTGCACTGGGGCGAGCTGTTCGTCGTCACCGTCTGCATGGTGGGCCTGCGCACCTTCGCGATGGCCGCCAACCGGATCATCGACCGCGAGCTCGACGCCCGGAACCCGCGCACGGCCGGGCGCGAACTCGTCACCGGCGCGGTGTCGTTGAGGACGGCGTACGTCGGGTCGGCGGTCGCCCTGGTGGCGTTCCTCGGCGCCGCGGCGATGCTGAACCCGCTCTGCCTGGCGCTCGCCCCGGTGGCCGTGGTGCCGATGGTCGTCTACCCGTACGGCAAGCGGTTCACCAACTTCCCGCAGGCCATCCTGGGGCTGGCCCAGGCCATGGGCCCGGTGGGCGCCTGGCTCGCGGTGACCGGCAGCTGGTCCTGGGAGGCCGTGGTGCTGGGCGTCGCCGTCGGCATCTGGATCGGCGGCTTCGACCTGATCTACGCCTGCCAGGACGTCGAGTCCGACCGGGAGAACGGCGTCGGCTCCCCGCCGGCCCGCTTCGGCGTCCCGGCCGCGATCCGGGGCGCCCGGGCCTGCCACGTCCTCACCACCCTGCTGCTCGGCTGGTTCGCGGTCCTCACCCACGCCGGCCCGGCGTTCTGGACCGGCCTGCTGGTCGTCGCCGGCGCCTTCGTCTACGAGCACACCATCGTCCGCCCCAACGACCTGTCCAGGCTCAACCGGGCCTTCTTCCAGACCAACAGCTTCGTCGGCATCTCGCTGTTCTTCTTCGCCCTCGTCGACCTGGTCCTCCGCGGTCTCGGCATCTGACCCGGGCGGCGGCCGCCGGGATTCCGGCGGCCGCCGCGTCGCGTCCGAGGGCCGGGTCACTCCTCCTTGAGGTAGGCCTCGTACTCGGCCGCGGTGAGCAGATCCTTCAGCTCGTCGGCGCTGGTGAGCGTCAGCTCGATCATCCAACCGTCGCCGTAAGGGTCGCCGTTGATGTCCTCGGGTGCCTCGTTCAGGTCCTGGTTCACCGCGGCGACCGTTCCGGACAGCGGGGCGTAGAGCTCGCTCACCGACTTGACCGACTCCACCGTGCCGAACGGTTGGCCGCGGTCGAACTTGTCCTTCTCCTTGGGGAGTTCGACGAAGACGATGTCGCCGAGCTGCCTCTGCGCGTAGTTGGTGATGCCCACGCGGGCTGTCTTTCCCTGCAGCAGGACCCACTCGTGGTCCCTGGTGTACTTGAGGTCGGCGGGGATGTCGGCGGGCATGGCTTCCTCTTTCGCTCGGGCGGCTGACCGGTTACGGGAGGAGCCTGCTACACATCCCCGCTCCCGAGCGTGAACTCACCCGAACGAGTGAGGCCTGCGCGTCAGTTGTGCAGGAAGGACTCCAGCGACGACGCCAGGGCGACCGGCGCCTCGTACATCGGGTAGTGCCCGCTGCCGCCGAGCTCCTCCAGCTCCGCGTTGGGGTAGTGCTCCAGCCAGGTGCCCCGCATGACGTCGGCGGTCAGGGCGAGGTCGTGCTCGCCGACGATCACCTTGACCGGCACCGGGTTCCCGTTGATCCGGCGCTCCAGGTCGGCCGTCGTCCAGTCCCGGACGTACCCGTCGAAGGCCTCGGCGTTCGACAGCCGCAGCGACTGGTCGACCATCCGGTCCAGCCAGACCCGGCCGGCCCGCTGACCGGTGACCAGGTCGAGGATCGCGTACCGCTTCTCCCGGTCCCCGGCGGCGCCGTAGAACAGCGCCTCGCCGGCCTCGTCCAGCGGGTACGCCCCGGCCGGCACCGGCGCCAGGCCGACCAGCTTGCGCACTCGCAGCGGCGCCTCGGCCAGGACCTGCTGGGCAGCCTTGCCGCCCATCGAGTGGCCGACCAGCGAGAAGCGGTCCCAGCCGAGCTGGTCGGCGAGGGCGAGTGCGTCGGCGGCGATCTCGGCGAGGGTGTACTCGCCGGTGACGTCCTTGCGTTCGCCGTAGCCGCGGTAGTCGAGGAAGGCGTAGCTGAAGGCCCTGCCGTCGAGGTAGTCGAGGAAGGGGCCCCAGCCCGCGCTGGTGCCGAACCAGTCGTGCAGGACGAGGACGTGGTGGTCGCCGGTGCCGGTCACGCGGTGGGGGATCGTCATGCCGGTGGTCCTCCCCCGGAAACCACCCGTCCGAACGACCGGTCCGTGAAACGCGCCGTCCGCCGGGTCAGGCGGTCGGCCGCCGGGCGAACGCCGGGGCGTGTTCGGGGCGCGGACCGAGGGCGATGAGCCGGGAGAGGGCGAGCCGGACCGCGGGCACCCGGCGGGAGACCACGGCGAAGCCGGTGGGCGGCCCGGAGCGGCGGCCGGAGAGCACCGGCGCGAACATGACGCCGTGGAGGATCCGCTGGAGCCGCTGCATGACCACGGTGGGCCACCAGCGGCGCCGCTGCACCCGGGCCAGGGCGGCGACGGTCGGGCGGCCGCGCCGGAGCGGCTCGGCGAGCAGGGTGGCGGCGGCGACGGCGTCCTGGACGGCGAGGTTGATGCCGACGCCGCCGGCCGGGGACATCGCGTGGGCGGCGTCGCCGATCAGCAGCAGTCCGTCGACGTACCAGCGGTCCAGCCGGTTGAGCCTGACGTCGAGCAGGTGGACGTCGTCCATGCTCGCCAGCTGGTCGACGCGGTCGGCGTACTGCGGCATGATCCGGGCGATCCGGGCGCGGAAGCGCTCGATGCCCTCGCCGCGCAGCCGGGCGTCGGAGCCCTTGGAGTTGAAGTACGCGATCTGGAAGAAGTCGTCGCGGGTGAGGCTGAGCGCCATGTCGCGGTCCCCGAAGCCGGGGGTGAGGTTGGGCGGCGCGGTCCGCTCGTGGGCGTGCCGGGGGAGGCGGAACCACCAGACGTCGAAGGGCACCGGGTACTCCCGGGGGGCGAGACCGGCATCCCGGCGCAGCGTGGAGTGCCGGCCGTCGGCGGCGACGGTGAGGTCGGCGCGGATCTCGCCCTCCTCGCCGTCCCGGGTGCGGTAGCGCACGCCGACCACCCGTCCGCCCTCCCGCAGCAGCCCGGTCGCCTCGGTGTTCATCCGCACGGTGAAGGCGGGCTCCCGCTTCGCCTCCTCGACCAGGAAGTTGAGCAGGTCCCACTGCGGCATCATCGCGATGTAGTTGTACGGAGCGGGCAGCCGGTCGAAGGCGCTCAGCGCGACGGTGCCGACGCCGGGCACCGGCACCACCAGGTTGCCGAGCCGGCTCTGCGGGAGTTCGGCGAACTTCCGGCCGAGGCCGAGTTCGTCCATCAGCCGCACGGTGGAGGCGTGGACGGTGTCGCCGCGGAAGTCGCGCAGGAAGTCGGCGTGCTTCTCCAGCACGGTCACCTCGACCCCCGCCCGGGCCAGCATCAGGCCCAGCATCATTCCGGCCGGTCCGCCCCCGGAGACGACGACGCTCATGGCTTTCTCCCCTCGGTCCCTGCCGCTCCTCCGTGGAACTTGCATATAGAGCATCTCTGGAACCGTCTCAGGTGTCAAGTAGTACGATGCTTCACATGCAGGATCTGGTGAAGGCCGCCCTGGCAGCGGCGAAGGAACGCGGACAGGACGTCGCGGACGTGCCGCTGACGGCGATCGCGACGGCCGCCGGGATCTCGCGCAGCACCCTGCTGCGCCGGCTCGGCGGCTCCCGCGCCGCCCTGGACGAGGCGGTCCGGCAGACGGGCGTCGACCCGGGCGGACGCCCGCCGGTACGGGAGCGCGCGATCGAGGCGGCGGCCCGCCTGGTGGCCGAACGCGGCCTCGGCGCGATCACCCTGGACGCCGTCGCGGACCGCGCCGAGTGCTCGCTGCCCAGCCTGCACGCCGTCTTCGAGGGCCGGGACGGCCTGCTCGCCGCCGTCTTCCTGCAGTACGGCCCGCTGCCGAACCTGGAGGCGTTGGCGGCCGACCCGCCCGAGCGCCTGGACGACACCGTCCGGGCGCTCCACCACACCTTCCTCGCCAGCCTCGCCGACGAGCCGCGGATCGTCCCGGCGGTCTTCGCCGACCTGCTCAGCCGCCCCGACGGGCCCGCCGCCCGGATGATGACGGTCCACATGCCGCGGATCGTCGAGGGCCTCGGCCGACTGCTGCTGCCCCACGTCGAGTCCGGCCGGATCCGACCGCTGCCGCTCCCGGTTCTGGTGCAACTGCTGCTGGGCCCGCTGCTCAGCCGCGTCCTGATGCGCCCGGTGCTCGAAACCACCCTCGGGGCCGGCCTGCCCTCGCTGGACGAGTCCATCGACCTCTTCACCGAGGCCTACCTGCGGGCGGTCGCCCTGCCCGCCCCGGACGAGAGCACCTCCGGAGGAGAGCTGTGATCGGCACACTGCAGTGCCTGGTGCTGGACTGCCCGGACCCGGGGGCGCTCGCCCGGTTCTACGCGGCTGTGCTCGGCGGCGAGGTCGACCGCCCGGACCGGCGGTGGTCCCTCGGCGCCGGCTGGTCCACCCTCCACCTCGACGACGGGACGGTGTTCTGCTTCCAGGGCGTCGCCGACCACCGCCCGCCCCGCTGGCCCGACGGGGAGCACCCCCAGCAGGCGCACCTGGACATCGACGTGGCGGACCTCGACACCGCCGAAGCCGCCGTACTCGCCCTCGGTGCCGTACGGCTCCACGACGCCGGCGGCTGGCGCGTCCACGCCGACCCGGCCGGGCATCCCTTCTGCCTCGTCAGGGGCTGAGAACGCCGAGCCCCGGCCCCCGGAAAGTGCCGGGGAGCCGGGGCTCGGTGCTCTTCTGAGCGGGGATCAGGCGCTGCGGCGGCGCCGCGCGAAGAACAGCGCGGCGATGCCGCTGGCGAGCAGGCCGGCGGCGGCCGCCGCGGCCGCCAGCATGCCGTCCGAGCCGGTGTGGGCGAGCGAGCCGCCCGCCGACTGGGCGTCGGTGGTGCTGTCGGTGCTGGTGCCGGTGGCGTCGGAGCCGCCACCGGAGGTGCTGGTGAGGCCGGCCTTGACGGCGGTGGTGTCACCGCCCGCAGCGCCCTTGCCCGTGCCGCTGACCGGGGTGCTGGTGACGTCCACGGGGAAGCCCTGCGGGCCGACGGAGGCGGGGAAGTCGGTGTTCTCGCCGAGGACGGCCCAGGTGTTGACGTAGGTCCGGCCGATCGGGGCGCCGTCGGTGAAGCCGAGGCGGACGTGCTTGGTGACGGTGGTCGAGGCGGGCAGGTTCTTGTCCGCCGTGAGGTGGTAGACGACCTGGTCGGCGCCCGGCTGGCTGGTCGGGACGCCGGTGACGTTCTCCCAGCTGCCGTCGGCCTTCTGCACCTGGAGGGTGCTGCGCCGGTCGGTCTGGACGATGGGCGACACGTTGTCGTAGGCCGAGGCACTGGAGTTGACGAAACTGATGTCGAACTCGGCCGGGGTGCCGCCGGGGACCGCGGTGGTGGGCGCGCCCTTGGTCTGCACGTCGAGGGCCTTGAGCGCGACGTCCTTGGTGCTCTCGGCGAGGACGTACTGACCCGTCCTGTCGAGGACGGTCGAGGCGAGCTTGACGGTGCCGCTCTGGCCGGCCCAGTCGTTGTTGAGCGGGGCGGCGAGGCGGAGCTGGACGGTCTTGGCGCCGTGGGCGGGGACGGTCACGTCGTTGAGGGAGCCGATGAAGTGGAACCCGTCGGGCTGCTGCTTGAAGGTGAGACCGACCGGCTTCCAGTTGCCGTCGGCGTCGAGGGACTCCAGCGCGATGCGGCCGTCGCTGCGGGCGTTCGGGTTGCTGGCGTCGAGCTTGAGGTTGAACGGCGCGTCGGAGCTGCCCGCGTTGGTGACGGTCTCGGTGAACTCGACCGGCTTGCCGCCGTTGCCGATCGACGCCGGCTCCTGCACCGACAGGCCCAGGGCGGAGCCGGTGAGGTTGATCGCGATGTACTGGGGGCCGACCGAGACGGGCGAGTAGTTGCTGCCCTGGTCGAGCAGCGCCCGCGGGTGGACGTACGTCGTGCCGACCTTGGCGTCGCCGGTGAAGCCGAGGCGCAGGTGCCGGGTGAAGGTCTCGCCCGGCGCCAGGTTCTGGTCGTCGGCGAGCTGGTAGAGGAGGTCTCCGTCGGCGTGGGGGAGGGAGGTTCCGGTGAGGGTCTGCCAGCTGCCGTCGGCCTTCTGCATCTGGAGCGTGCTGGACTTGTCGGCCTGCAGGACCTTGGAGACGTTGGTGAAGCGGGAGGCGCTGGGGTTCTTGATGGTGACGTCGAACTCGACCGGCGCGCCGCCGATGACGGCGGTGGTCGGGGCGTTCCCGACCTCCAGGGTCACGTACTCGGCCGAGACGTCCTTGGTGCTCTCGGCGAGGACGGCGCTGCCGGCCGCGTCGAGGACGGCGGAGCTGAGCTTCACGGTGGACACCCGGTCGGACCAGTAGGTGTGGAGCCCGGTGGTGAGGCGCAGCTGGACGGTCCTGGTGGCACCAGCGGCGACGGTCAGGCCGGGCACCGTGTCGGTGACGGGCTTCCAGGTGCCGTCCGCGTCGCGGTACTCGACCTTGATGACCTGGTACGCGAAGGGGCTGGCGTCGGTCGCGGCCTTGACCCGCAGCTTGAACGAGGCGTCGGCGGTGCCGGAGTTGGTGACGGTCTCGGTGAACTCGACGGGCCCTCCGCCGCGGCCGACCGTCGCGGGCGCGTCGACCTGCAGCGACAGCTTGTCGGCCGTGGCCTTGGCGGTCGGCTCCGCGGTGGCGGTGGCGGTGGCGGTGGCGGCCGGGGCGTCGGCGGCGTAGGCGGCCGGGGAGGCCACGACGGCGCCGGTCGCCAGCAGGACGCCCAGGGTGGCGGCGGTGAGAACGGTGGAGCGCGAACGACGTGCAGGCACGACGGACATTCGGAATACCCCCCAGGGTGTTGCACCGACAGCGTTCTGCCGGTCGATCAGCGCGGTCATGGTCGGACCCGAGGTCCGGGGCGGTGCCCCCGGTGTCGCCTGCGGGTCGCTCGGGCGGGCTTCCCCGCCGCTCACTCACATAGACGTGCGAGGGGCACGGGGGTTGCAGGTGGGTTCAAAGTTTTTTCGGAGAATCTTCAAAGCCCCTCTGACCTGCGGATTCGCCCCCTGGCCTGCCCGGCGGATCAGTCCAGCACCAACCGGTCGCCCAGCCGCAGCCGCCCAGGGGCGGCCACCTCGGCGAGGGCGTCGAGCCGGCCCCCGTGGGCGTGCCCGATCGCCTTGAGGATCTCGGGGGCGTGAGGCAGTCCGGGCTGCGGGGCGCCGCTCATCGCGCAGCGCTCGCTGGAGGTGACGAAGGCGAGCCGGGCGCTGTCCGGGGCCTCGCCGTGGGTTCGGCGGCCGAGCCAGGTGTCCTCGACGAAGGGCGGAGTGCCGGGCGGGGTGCGCAGCACGATGTTGGGACGGAAGCGGCGTTCGTCCACCACGGCGAACGGGACGGCCTCGCGGACCCAGTCCAGGGTGGCGGTGGTGAGCAGGCTGACCGGCAGCCGGTCGAAGTGCGAGACGGCGTCCTCGCGGGCGAGTTCGACGTCCGCGCGCTGGAGGTAGGCGCGCAGGAAGGCGGTCGGGCGGTCGATCGGACGGCCGAGCGGGTCGAACAGTTCTGGGCCGTCGATCCGGTGGCCGAGGCGGGCGGAGAGCCGGAGCAGGCCGTCCATCCGGCGGAAGCGGCGGGTGTTCTTGCCCGAGCCGAGCCTGCCGGAGGCGTCGCGGACGGCGTAGAGGCGGTCGCCGGCCAGGCCGCGCAGGTCCACGTCCACGGCGCCGAGCCGCTCACCGCCGGTGGACTTCACGGGGTAGCGCCAGAGCCGCTCGACCACTCCGATGATCTCAGCCATGGCCGGACAGCCTAGTGGCGCCACCGGGGGATGGTCTAGACCAAGTCCCCTTTCGGACGGGGCTCCACGCGTGGTCGGGGCACCCCTCAGCCCAGCCGCGCCACCGCCCGCACCGGTGCCCCGTCCGCCGCCACCAGCCGCAACGGGAACAGCGAGACCTCGACCGGCCGGCCGGCCTCCTGCGCCTCCAGCAGCGTCCCCAGGTCGGTCAGGTTCTCGGCGATCACCCCGCCGCCCTCCGCCCCCAGCAGCACCCGGTGGGCGGCCAGCGTCGACTCCTCCACCGCAGGGTCGGGCCCGTCGTGCTCGTCGGTGAGGTCGGCGAGCAGCGCGGCCACCGCCCGGTCGTCCGGCCCCGGGTCGGGAGTGGGGTCCACGCTCAGCGCGTCCACGCCGACCGTCCGCACCCCGGCGGCCACGATCGCCTCGGCGGCGGCCGGGGTGAGGCTGGGGTGGGCCAGGTAGGCGTCGGTGCCCCAGTGCCGGGCCCAGCCGGTGGCCAGCAGCAGGACGGAGCCCTCCCCGCAGCGCTCCAGCGCGGGCGCCAGCAGTTCGGGGGTGACGGCCGTACGGGGCTCCAGCCCGCGCAGGTCGGCCACCACGGCCGGGCCGGTGAACCGCTCCAGCGGCAGCCCGTCCAGGGTCGGCCAGGTGACGTCCACGTGGTACGGCGCGTCCACGTGCGTCCCGGACTGCGAGCCGAGGTGCAGGGCCAGCACGTTCACCCCGGCGGTGGCGGTGGTGAGCGCGGGCTCCAGCAGGACGGCCGGGTCGCCGGGGTAGACCGGCATCGCGGTGGTCACCTGATGGGTGAGGTCGACGAGGGTCGCTGCCATGCGCCCATCCTCCCAGGGGGCGCGCCGCCGCGGGCCCGCTCCGCCGTCCCCGGGCCGAAGCCGCAGGTGGGGGCGGGACAGAATTGCCCCATGGGAACTGCGAAGCGTCAGCCGTGGGTGGTCGGGGTCTCGGGAGCGTCGGGGACGCCGTACGCGGCCTCGGTGATCCGGGCGCTGCTCGCCGCCGGTGAGGCGGTGGACCTGATCGTCAGCCGGGCCGCCCGGCTCACCCTCCTGGACGAGACCGGCATCTCCTTCCGGGACGCCCACTGGCGCACCGACCTGGCGCGCTGGCTCGGGACGGAGGACGGCCTGGACGACGTCCGGTACTGGCCGGCCGGGGACTTCGCGGCCGGACCGTCCAGCGGCTCGTACCCCGCCAAGGGCATGCTGGTCGTCCCCGCGACCACCGGCGCGGTGGCCGGGATCGCGCTCGGCCTGAGCAAGGACCTGCTGCAGCGGGTCGCCAGCGTCACCCTCAAGGAGCGCCGCCCGCTGGTCGTGTGCGTGCGCGAGACACCACTCAACGGGGTGACGTTGAAGCACTTGGTGGAACTGGACGCGCAGGGCGCGGTCGTGCTGCCCGCCTCGCCCGGCTTCTACGCCGGCGGCTCCACCGTGCGCGAACTCGTGGACTTCGTGGCCGGACGGGTGCTGGACGCGGTCGACGTGCCGCATTCCCTGTACCTGCGCTGGGAGGGCGAGTTGGGCGCGGCCGCCCGCAAACCGGGCGACGGGGACGGCGATCGGGCTGAGGGGGAGTAAGGAGAGCGAGGGCGGGAGAGTATGTTCTCTGCGATATCCGGGTCGGTCAGCGCACAGCGCCTTTGAATCCGGATAATGATCTGTGGGTCTGGTGAGGTTCGGAAGGACGCGGACGGTATATGGACACGGTGGACAGGCAGCTCATCCAGGCGCTCCGGGAGAACGGCCGCGCGTCCTACGCCGAGCTGGGCCGGCTGGTCGGTCTCTCCGGCCCGAGCGTCACGGACCGCATCAACCGCCTGGAGCAGGCCGGTGTGATCACCGGTTACCGCGCGACGGTCAACCCGGCCTCGCTCGGCTTCGGCGTCACCGCCCTGATCGGCCTTCAGCTCACCGACGCGGCCGACCACGAGGACGTCGCGTTCCGGCTGAAGGACCTCAACGAGGTCGAGGACTGCTGGTTCATCGCGGGTGACGACTCCTACATGCTCAAGGTCCGGGTGGCCGACGTGGCCGGGCTGGAGTCGGTGGTGAAGCGGATCTCGGGCACGAAGGGCGTGGCCAGGACGCGCACCACCGTCGTACTCTCCACGAAGTGGGAGAACCGGGTGAGTGAGCTTCCTCCTGTAGGAGAGTGACGTATGGCACTGGTCGGTCTGGAGGAGCTGCGCGCCGCCCGGCAGCGGATCGCGGGGGTGGCCGTACGCACCCCGCTGGTCCCCGCCCCCTGGGCGGCCGAGGGCGAGCGGCGGCTCTGGCTCAAGCCCGAGAACCTCCAGCCGACCGGGGCCTTCAAGACCCGCGGCGCCTACAACCGGCTGTCCGCGCTGTCCGCGGACGAGCGTTCCAGCGGCGTGGTCGCCCAGTCCAGCGGCAACCACGCACAGGCGGTCGCGTACGCGGCGCAGCTGCTCGGCATCAAGGCCGTGATCGTGATGCCGGACACCTCGCCCGCGGTCAAGGTGGAGGCCACCCGCTCGTACGGCGCCGAGGTGATCCTGGTGCCGCCGGCCGAGCGGGACACCCTGCCCGGCGAGCTGGCCGACCGGCACGGCTACGTCTGGGTGCCGCCGTACGACGACCCGTTCATCATCGCGGGCCAGGGCACCGTCGGCCTGGAGATCGTCGAGGACGCCCCGGCCGAGCTGGACACCGTCCTGGTGCCGGTCAGCGGCGGCGGTCTGATCGGCGGGACGGCGGCCGCGCTCAAGCTCACCCGCCCGGGCGTCCGGGTGATCGGCGTGGAGCCGGAGCTGGCCGCCGACGCCCGGGCGAGCCTGCGCTCCGGGCGCCGGGTGGAGTGGCCGGCCGCGGACACCTACCGGACCATCGCGGACGGGCTGCGCACCCCCTCGGTCGGCGTGCTGCCGTACGAGCACATCACCGCCTACGTGGACGACATCGTCACCGTCACCGAGGACGAGATCCGTGCCACCGTCGCCCTGCTGGCCCGCCGCGGCCGGCTGGTCGCCGAGCCCTCCGGCGCGGTCGCCCCGGCCGCGTACTTCCACCGGGCCGCCGAGACCGGGGGCCAGACGGTGGCCGCCGTGGTCAGCGGCGGCAACATCGACCCGGGTCTGCTCGCGGAGCTGCTCTCGGCATAGGCGTAGGCTCCTTCCGGCAAGGAATCGAATGTCGGAGGAGGCGGGTCACCGCATGGACGCAGGGCTCAAGCGCGAGCTGGAGGCGAAGGTCTACGCGGGTGAGCGGCTGACCCGCGAGGACGGGATCGCGCTCTACGAGAGCGACGACCTGGCCTGGCTGGGCGGGCTGGCCCACCACGTGCGGACGCGGAAGAACGGCGACGTCGTCCACTTCAACGTCAACCGCCACCTCAACATGACCAACGTGTGCAGCGCGTCCTGCGCGTACTGCTCGTTCCAGCGCAAGCCGGGCGAGAAGGACGCGTACACGATGCGCATCGAGGAGGCCGTCCGCCTCGCCAAGGCGATGGAGAGCGAGTCCCTCACCGAGCTGCACATCGTCAACGGCCTGCACCCGACCCTGCCGTGGCGCTACTACCCGCGCTCGCTGCGGGAGCTGAAGGCGGCGCTGCCGAACGTCTCGCTGAAGGCCTTCACCGCCACCGAGATCCACTGGTTCGAGAAGATCAGCGGCCTGTCCGCGGACGAGATCCTGGACGAGCTGATCGACGCCGGCCTGGAGTCGCTGACCGGTGGCGGCGCGGAGATCTTCGACTGGGAGGTCCGGCAGCACATCGTCGACCACGACACCCACTGGGAGGACTGGTCGCGGATCCACCGCCTGGCCCACGGCAAGGGCCTCAAGACGCCCTGCACCATGCTGTACGGCCACATCGAGGAGCCCCGCCACCGGGTCGACCACGTGCTGCGGCTGCGCGAGCTGCAGGACGAGACCGGCGGCTTCCAGGTCTTCATCCCGCTGCGCTACCAGCACGACTTCCACGACTCCAAGGACGGCGTCGTGCGCAACAGGCTGATGGCCCGTACCGAGATGGCCACCGGCGCCGAGGCCCTGAAGACCTTCGCGGTCTCCCGGCTGCTCTTCGACAACGTCCCGCACGTCAAGGTCTTCTGGGTGATGCACGGCGTCACCACCGCCCAGCTGGCGCTCAGCCACGGCGCGGACGACATGGACGGCTCGGTGGTCGAGTACAAGATCACCCATGACGCGGACAACTTCGGCACCCCGAACAAGCTCGGCCGCGAGGACCTGCTCGGCCTGATCCGGGACGCCGGCTTCCGCCCGGTGGAGCGCAACACCCGCTACGAGATCATCCGCGAGTACGACGGCCCGGACCTTACGCGTCGCGAGACCCCGCAGGCGATGCGCCTCTGACCTGCGAACTCCCCGCCGCCCGGACCGCACCCGCGGTCCGGGCGGCGGCGCCTTCACGGCTCCCGCACGGGACCCGGGTTTACCAACGGGTACGGCGTTTGGCAGGATCGACCGCATGTCCGGTTCTCATCGCGCCACCGAGTACCCGCCGTACGAGCCGATGCAGGAACCGGTGTACGGGGTGCCCCAGCAGTCGAACGAGGCGCCGTACAGCGCTTACGAGCCGTCCCCGCAGGGCCACCCCGGCGAGTACCAGCAGACCGCTGACGGGTACTTCGAGGCGTACGGCGAGACGTACGGTGAGACGTTCCAGGCGTACCCCGCCGAACCCCAGCCGGTGTACCAGGAGTACCAGGAGTATCCGGAACCGGCCTACGAGCCGTACCAGCAGCCGGTCCACGAGCAGCCGGTCGACCAGGAACCGGCCTCCGAGCAGCCGGCCTACGAGCAGCCGGTTCCCGAGGAACTCGCACCCGTGCTGCCCCTCGCCTCCGTGACCCCCGCCGCGACCTCCGCGCCGGGTGGCCGGGCCGCCGCCCGGGGCCGGCGGCGCAAGGCCAAACAGAAACGTCACGGCAAGGCCGTGATGGCCGGCACCGCGCTGCTGGTCGCGGCCGCCGCCGGCTGGTACACCGTCGGCCAGGACAGCGCCAAGTCCGTCGCCACCGCGGCCGACGGCCCCGGGCCGGAGGGCGTCAGCAAGCCCGACCACCCCGCGCCCGCCCCCGGCGCCGTCCAGGCCGCCGCCGACCGGCAGTCCGCCGCCCCGGCCGCCGGCCGGAGCGAGACCCGCCCGGACGGATCGCTGGCCGCGATACCCGGCCTCGGTGCCGCCTTCACCGCGAAGATCCCCGCCGCGACCACCCAGGTCGTGGTCGCCAGCGGCCAGGGCAAGGACACCGACAAGAACAGCGTCACCCTGTGGACCCGCACCCCCGAGGGCCGCTGGCTGGCCGGGGAGACCTGGCAGGGCCACAACGGCAAGAACGGCTGGACCACCGACCACAACGAGGGCGACCTGCGCAGCCCGATCGGCGTCTTCGACCTCACCGACGCCGGCGGCCGCAACGACAACCCCGGCAGCAAGCTCCCGTACGACAAGGACCCGAGCTTCGTGGTCTCCGGGACGGGCTTCTTCGGCGACCAGCTGGCCGGCTCCTTCGACTACGTGGTCGCGATCAACTACAACCGGGTCGCCGGCAGCTCCCCGCTCGACATGCGCCGCCCGATGGGCACCAAGAAGGGCGGCGGCATCTGGCTGCACGTCGACCACGACGGCCCGACCCACGGCTGTGTGTCGATACCCGAGGACAAGATGGCCCAGCTGATCCGCACCCTGGACCCGGCCGCCCACCCGGTGATCGTGATGGGTGACGCCGCCTCGCTGGCCGCCTGACCTCGGCGGACGTCCGGACCCAGGCGCCCCAAGGCGCTTGTGGGGCCCCTACAGATCGGCGGGGCGGATCCTGTAGCCGGTCATGCCCGGCTGACCAGCGGGTAACCCGGTTCCATGGCAGCATGAGCGGTTCGCGCATTGTGGCACTCGGCCACTACCAGCCCCCCAAGGTCCTCACCAACGACGACCTGGCGGCATTCGTCGACACGGACGACGAGTGGATCCGCACCCGCGTGGGCATCCGTACCCGGCACATCGCCGAGGGCGAGACCCTGGTCGACCTCGCCGCCGAGGCCGCGCAGAAGGCCTTCGCCAACAGCGGCCGGACGGCGGCGGAGATCGACCTGGTCGTCGTCGCCACCTGCACCGCGATCGAGCGCAGCCCCCACACCGCCGCCGCAGTGGCCGCCCGGCTGGGCGTCCGCTCGCCCGCCGCGTACGACATCAACACGGTGTGCTCCGGCTTCTCCTACGCGCTGGCCACCGCCGACCACGCGATCCGGGCCGGCGCCGCCCGGCGCGCCCTGGTGATCGGCGCCGAGCGGATGACCGACACGCTCGACTGGACCGACCGCTCCACCTGCGTGATCTTCGGCGACGGCGCCGGCGCAGCGGTGGTCGAGGCGCAGGAGGAGGGCGCCGAGCCGGGCATCGGGCCGGTGGTCTGGGGCTCCGAGCCGGAACGGGGCGACGCCGTGGTGATCACCGGCTGGGACCCGGTGATCAGCCAGCAGGGCCAGTCGGTGTTCCGCTGGGCCACCACCCAGCTCGCCCCGCTGGCCCGCGAGGCCTGCGAGCGGGCCGGGCTCGACCCGTCGGAGCTGAAGGGCTTCGTCCCGCACCAGGCCAACCTGCGGATCATCGACGCGATCGCGGGCAAGCTGGGCCTCGCCGACGCGGTGGTGGCCCGGGACGTGGTCGACTCCGGCAACACCTCGGCCGCCTCCATCCCGCTCGCCTTCTCCAAGCTGGTCGAGCGCGGCGAGCTCTCCCCGGGCGACCCGGTCCTGCTCTTCGGCTTCGGCGGTGGCCTGGCCTACGCCGGCCAGGTCGTCCGCTGCCCCTGACTCGCCCGCTCGCCTCCGGGCCGCTCCTGACCCGGCGCCGACGGTCGTCGCTCCCTCGCTCCTGCGTCGCTCCCTCGCTTCTCCCTTTCGGCACCGGCGCGCCCCTTCGGCTCGGGGCGGGGACTCGCCCGCTCGCCTCCGGGCCGCTCCTGACCCGGCGCCGACGGTCGGCGCTCCCTCGCTCCTGCGTCGCTCCCTCGCTTCTCCCTTTCGGCACCGGCGCGGCCCTTCGGCTCGGGGCGGGGACTCGCCGCTCGCCTGCGGAGCGCTCTGACCCGACCTCGCTGGGGCTGCACATGCCGGTGGGCGGGCACCCTCGTACGGGTGCCCGCCCACCGGCATGTCTGGCGCGCGTGCGGTACGTCGGCGGACCTCCCCCGAGGACACGGCCGCCGTCCGTCGTACCCCGGACAGGAGGCCGGGGCTGCGCGCGGAGCGGATGGTGGATCGAACGGACGGTGCTACTTGGGCGCCTTCTTACCGGTGACGCCCAGGTACACCAGGGGAGCGAGGTTGGGTTTGAGATCCTTCACTTTGACGCCCCAGGAGGTGAAGGCCTTCTGGTGCTCGGCCGCCGAGGCGAGCAGCGAGACCAGGGCCCCCGAGACGGCGTTCGGGTCGAGCGATTTGTCGGCCTGACCCTTCGCCTGGAGTTCCTTGACGGCCTCGGCGAGCGGCTTGGCGACCGAGTTGAGGACGGTCATGCGGATCTTGAAGAACCGCTTGTCCCCTTCCGCGGCACCGAGCGTGACCACTCGGAGAATGGCGTCGTTCTTGCGCCAGAAGGCGAGGAATCCGTCGACCAGTTCTTCCGAAGTGGTCGGTCCGGACTTCCCTGCCCAGGACTTTCCGGCCACCAGCTCTTTGAGGGTGTCGGAGTCCTTGGCCATTTCCTCGGCGATTTCGAGGACTGCGCCCTCGACATCCGGGAAGTACTGGTAGAAGGTCGCGGGGGAGGTACCCGCCATACGGGCGACGTCGATGACCTTGACGTCCCGATAGGGCGACGTGCTGAGCATCTCGCGGAGGCAGTCGAGCAGCTTCTGCCGCGTCTCCTGTCCGCGTCGCCCGGCGACGCGACCGTCGACGGTGCGAACTTGTCCTGTCATGCCGTCAGCTTACCGTGGCAAGATCTTGGCGCGATTCGGTGATGCGACTATTACTCCGCACGGGGGGTTGCTATAGGGCTCCGAAGCACTTCGGACGGAATTTCACCGGGCCGCGCAGCCGCTCTTGAAGCCCCCCCGTGTGCTTTTGACCCCATAGCGTGACGGCGAGTCCGCTGAGGGTTGGTCGGGTGACAGAGCGTGACCGGTCACACCGGGTGTCGAGTCGACGGTCCGGGAGCCGGGGTGCAAGCCGTGGCCGGAACGGGCGTCAGAATCCGGCCGTTCCGTCGTCGCCGGCCGGCGGACCGGTCGGCGACCGCCTCGCGGTGGGGGAGGTTGGAGATGCGCCGGGCGGCATTGGAGAATCGGGTCCGGCACCACGCGGCGGGTGCGGACAACGGGGAGGTGGCTGCGGAGTGGACCAGCTGACGGCGCACGATCCGAGGCGGATCGGGCCCTTCGAGGTGCTGGGGCGGCTCGGCGCGGGTGGGATGGGGCTGGTCTACCTGGCGCGCTCCGCCTCCGGGCGCCGGGTGGCCATCAAGACCGTCCGGGGGGAGCTGGCCGAGGACGAGCTGTTCCGGGTCCGCTTCGCCCGCGAGATCGCGGCGGCCAAGACGGTCGGCGGCTTCTACACCGCGGCCGTGGTGGACGCCGACGCGGACGCCCGGGTGCCCTGGCTGGCCACCGCGTACATCCCGGCGCCCTCGCTGGAGGACCTGGTCGAGGAGTGCGGCCCGCTGCCGGTGGAGGCGACCCGCTGGCTGGTCGCCGGCATCGCCGAGGCCCTGCAGTCCATCCACGCGGCCGGACTGATCCACCGCGACCTCAAGCCCTCCAACGTCCTGGTGGTCGAGGACGGCCCCAAGGTGATCGACTTCGGCATCGCGTCAGGGGTCTCCAGCACCCGGCTGACCATGACCAACGTCGCGGTCGGCACCCCCGCCTACATGTCCCCGGAACAGGCCCGGGACAGCCGGACCGTCCGGGGCGCCAGCGACGTCTTCTCGCTCGGCTCGCTCATGGTCTTCTGCGCCACCGGGCACCCGCCGTACCGCGGCTCCAACCCGGTCGAGACGGTGTTCCAGCTGCTGCGCGAGGAGCCGGACCTGACCGGCATGGCGCCCGAGCTGATGGACCTGGTCCGTGCCTGCATGCAGCAGGCGCCCGAGCGCCGGCCCACCCCGGCGCAGATCCAGGCCGAGCTGGCCCCGCACCTGTTCTCCCGGGACGACGCCTCCGGCGAGGCCGGCGACTGGCTGCCCGCCCACGCGCTGGAGCTGATCGAGCGCAAGCGCGGCCGACGCCCGAGCGCGCCGACGCCCCGCCCGTACTCCGGGCCGGCCGAGCCGCCGCAGCAGCCGCCGCTCCAGGCCCCGCCGCAGCGGCCGCCCGTGCCGCCGCAGCCCGTCGGCGCGGACGACCCGCGCACCTACCCGGGCCCCGGGCAGGCCCCGCCGGCCGGGCCGGTGCACGCCGGGCCGCTCCCCGGGACCGGGGACGGCGAGATCCCGACCGCGAAGATCCCCTCGAAGAACAAGCACCGGGCGCCCACCGGCGGCGTCGCCGTCGAGGTGCAGCTGTCCGGTGCCTCGGTGCGGATAGGCCCGGGGCCGCGGGCCGAGCACGAGCAGCCGGGTGCGAGCACCGCCCCCGCCGCGACCGACTGGGTCCGGCGGGCGGCGCCGACCCCCCCACCGGCGCCCCCGCTGACCCCGGCCCCGCAGCCCTCCCCGGCTCCGGCCGCCCGCTGGCGCCCGTGGCGGTTCCGGATGTCCAACGACGTCTGGGGCACCCCGGTGGTCGCCGACGGCACGCTCTTCGTCTCCAGCTTCGAGGTGCACGCGCTGGACATCGGCTCGGGCGAGCGCCGCTACAAGACCCGGGACGTCGCCTGGGCGCTCGCGGTGGACGCCGGCCGGGTGCACGCCGCCGACGGCCCGCACCTGTACACCGTGGACGTCGCGGACGGCACCGAGCGCTGGCGCACCTCGCTGGACGGCTGGGTCTACTCGCTGTCCGCCGCCGACGGCGTGCTCTGCTGCGGCGTGCGGGGCGGCGGCGTCCAGCTGCGCGCGGCCGCCACCGGCGCCGAGCTGTGGCGCGCCGACGACGCCCAGCAGGACTACGAGAACCCGCAGTCCGGCCCGGTCCTGGTGGGCGGCTCCGCCTACTACTACGGCGCCGGGCGGCTGCGCTGCGTCGACCCGCGCGGCGCGGGCCTGCGCTGGTCCTTCCAGGTCGGCGAGGACGTGCCCTCGCACCCGGTCGAGCGCGGCGGCGTGCTGTACGTGACGGCGGGCACCCGGGTGTACGCGCTGGACGCGGCCAGCGGGGTCGAGCGCTGGCGCTTCGACGCCCCGGTGGTGCTGTTCACCCCGCCGGCGCTGGACGGCGACGCGGTCTACGTGGCCGACTACCTGGGCACCGTCTACGCGCTGGACGCGGCCACCGGCCTGGACCGCTGGCGCGGGGTCACCGGCGGCCGCCAGGGCGCCGAGCCGCTGGTGGTCGGGGACGGCATGGTGCTGGTGGGCAGCGGCGAGGTGCTGTACGCCTTCGAGGCGGCGACCGGCCGGGAGCGCTGGCGCTACACCGCGCGCGGCGAGATCGTCGGCTCCCCGGCGCTGGCCGACGGCCTGGTGCACCTGGGCAGCCGTGACCACTCCCTGCACACCCTGGACCTGGCGACCGGTCAGCTGCGCTGGGAGCTCGGCACCAAGGGCGAGCTCACCGGCTCCCCGGTGGCGGTCGGCGGGCGGGTCTTCGTCGGCTCCAAGGACCGCTGCGTGTACGCGCTGGACGCCTTCTACGGCACGGCGGTGCCCGCCCGCTGAGCGGGGCGGACACCGCCGGTCCGGTGACGCCGGGGCGTCAGGCCTTACGGGCCTCGGGGTGGCGGCTGCACCAGCCCTCCCAGGCGGAGGAGACCATGTCGGCCACGTCGTGGCTCGCGCTCCAGCCCAGCTCGCGGTGGATCAGGTCGGCGGCGGCCACCACCCGGGCCGGGTCGCCGGGGCGGCGCGGGGTCACCTCGGCGGTGACGTCGTAGCCGGTGACCTTGCCGATGACCTCGATCATCTCCTTGACGCTGACGCCCTCGCCACGGCCGATGTTGAGCACCAGCGCGGTCTCGCCGGCCGGGTCGGCGGCCAGCCGCTTGGCGGCGGCCACGTGGGCCGAGGCGATGTCGGAGACGTGGATGAAGTCGCGGACGCAGCTGCCGTCCGGGGTCGCGTAGTCGTCGCCGAAGACCCGCGGCGCCTCGCCGGCGGTCAGCCGCTCGAAGACCATCGGGATCAGGTTGAACACCCCGGCGTCGGAGAGCTCGGGCGAGGCGGCGCCGGCCACGTTGAAGTAGCGCAGGGCCACGGTGGACATCCCGTACGCCTTGCCGGCCGCGGCGACCAGCCACTCGCCGGCCAGCTTGGTCTCGCCGTACGGGCTCATCGGCGCGCACGGGGTGGACTCGGTGACCAGGTCGACGTCCGGCATGCCGTAGACGGCGGCGGAGGAGGAGAACAGGAAGCGCTTGACGCCGCCCCCGGCCGCGGCCTCCAGCACCGTCTGCAGGCCGATCATGTTCTCGCGGTAGTACAGGAACGGCTGCTCGACCGACTCGCCGACCTGCTTCTTGGCGGCGAAGTGCAGGACGCCCTCGATGCCGTGCTCGCGGATCGCGGTGTCCAGGACAGCGCGGTCCAGGGTCGAGCCCTCGATCAGCGGGACGCCGTCCGGCACCCGGGAGGCGTCGCCGGTGCTCAGGTCGTCCAGGACGGCGACGCGCTCGCCGGCGTCGAGCAACTGGCGGACGACGTGCCCACCGATGTATCCGGCACCGCCGGTGATCAACCAAGTCATGGGGCAATCCTAGGCGTTCGAATGCGGGCCACCGGGTTCGGGCGAGTCGGGACGGCGATCCGGACAAATAGGTGAAATGCTGACAAAGTTTCCCGTGCTCTCATGCCCGCGCCCTCGGCGTGGTGACGAATCGGAGGCAGCCAGGTGAGCCGAACGAAGGAACACAACCGCCCGCTGCCGGCCGGCCCGCGGCCGACCGGGCCCAGGGCGGCACACGGCCGGCTGCTCGCGCCGGGCGCGGTCGCGGTCGTGACGGCGCTCGCGCTGGCGCTGGCCGGGTGCAACAGCTCCACCTCTTCCTCCTCCGCGGCCGCCTCGCCGACGGCCGGCTCCCCGTCCGGCACCACCAAGCAGGCCTCCTCCGCCCCCGGCACCCAGCCGGGCAGCGCCAACCAGTTGCAGGACGCGTACCAGAAGGTGATCGGCGACGTGCTGCCCTCGGTGGTCCAGATCACCACCGGCGACAGCCTCGGCTCCGGGATCGTCTACGACGACAAGGGCGACATCGTCACCAACGCCCACGTGGTCGGCTCCGCGACCACCTTCACCGTCACCCTGGCCAACACCACCAAGTCGCTGGACGCCACCCTGGTCGCCAGCTACCCCGACTCCGACCTCGCGGTTATCAAGCTCGGCAGCCCGCCGGGCGGCCTCAGGCCGGCCACCTTCGGCGACTCCGGCAAGGTCCAGCTCGGGCAGATCACCCTCGCCATGGGCAGCCCGCTCGGACTCTCCGGCAGCGTCACCCAGGGGATCGTCTCGGCCACCGGGCGGACCGTCTCCGAGCCCCGCAACGCCGGCTCGCCGGGCGCCACCATCGGCAACATGGTGCAGACCTCGGCCGCGATCAACCCGGGCAACAGCGGCGGCGCACTGGTCAACCTGGACAGCCAGGTGATCGGCATCAACACCCTCGCCGCGACCGAGCCGCAGACCAACGGCGCGGCCGCCCCCGGCATCGGCTTCGCCATCCCGGCGTCCACCATCACCAACATCGCCGACCAGCTGATCAAGCAGGGCAAGGTCACCAACTCCGGCCGGGCCGCGCTCGGCATCACCGCCCGGACCAGCTTCGACCAGCAGTTCCAGCCGGCCGGCGCGGTCATCGTGGCGGTCAGCCAGGGCGGACCGGCCGCCTCGGCGGGGCTCCAGCCCGGCGACGTCATCACCAAGATCGGCGACACCCCGGTCGACTCGCTGAACGCGCTCACCACCGCGCTCGCCTCGCTCACCCCGGGCAGCAAGGTGACCGTCACCTACACCCGGGACGGCAACAGCAGGACCGCCGACGTCACGCTCGGCACGCTGGAGAGCAGTTCCCAGGGCACGCCCTGAGCCCTTCGACGGCGTTTCCGACCCCGGTGCGCAGACCGGCCCGCCCACCGCGCAAGGGTCCCGCGGGCCGTCCGGCGCACCGGACCGGCGCCGGGACCCCGTCCGCTGCCTCGACGGGGTCCCGGCGCCCTTCGCCGGGCTGACAGGTCCTAGCGGCGGGTGGTGCGGGTGCGCCAGGGCAGCTCGACGGTGACGGTGGTCGGGCCGCCCTCCGGGCTGTTCACCAGGAACACCCCGTCCACCGCCCGGATCCGCTCGGCCAGCCCGCCCAGGCCGCTGCCCGGGTAGGGGGCGGCCCCGCCCCTGCCGTCGTCGTGGACCAGCACCATCAGCTGGTTGTCGGAGCGCCAGACGTCGACCGAGGCGGTCCGGGCGCCCGCGTGCTTGGAGACGTTGGTCAGCAGCTCGCTGACGGTGAAGTAGGCGATGCCCTCGACCGCCGAGTCCGGGCGCTCGGGCTCGCCGTCCGGTCCGGCCAGGTCGACGTTCACCTTCACCCCGCCGGGGACGGTGCAGCGGGCCGCGACCGCGGACAGCGCCGCGTCCAGGCCGCGGTCGGTGAGCACCGCCGGGTGGATGCCGCGGGCCAGGTCACGCAGTTCCTGCAGGGCGAGCTTCACCTCGCCGTGCGCGTTGTCGACCATCCGGGTGGCGACCGCCACGTCCTCCTGGGTCTCCACCTCGCGCAGCCGCTCCTTGGCCATGCCAAGGTCCATCGCCAGCGCGACCAGGCGGGCCTGGGCGCCGTCGTGCAGGTCGCGCTCGATCCGGCGCAGGTCGGCGGCGGCGGTGTCGACCACGGTGCCGCGGTCGTCCTCCAGCTCGCGCACCCGCTCGGCCAGCGCGCCGGGGAAGAGCAGCGACTCGATCAGGATCCGGTCGACCGCCGCCATCGTGCGCACCACCACGGGCAGCACCGGCCACAGCACGATCACCGAGACCAGGGACAGGGTGAAGCTCAGGATGCCCCAGGGCAGCATCAGCACGTTGTAGAGCGCCGAGCGCCAGTTCAGCAGGTCGGTGAGGTGGGCGATGGTGTAGGCGACCATGCCCGGGCGGCGCGGCCTCACCGGCTCCGGCTCGTCGATCCGGGAGCCGTAGACGGAGCGGGCCCGATTGCGGCCCTGCGCGCCCAGGGCGCGGGAGCCGGCCAGGCCGGCGGCCAGCACCGGCAGGCCGATCACCGTGACCGACAGGCCCAGGCCGACGGAGAGCGCGGTGACCGAGAGCACGAAGCCGGCGATGCCCAGCGGGAGGTTGAGCATCAGGTGGCCGACCTGGCGCCACATCCGCGCGCCGTACAGCGGCGGGCGTTCCATCCGGGCGTCCTGCTCCCTGATGGCGTCCACGGCGCGGTTCAGCGACTTCATCGGATCATCCGTCCCCTCGTTCGAGCTGGCGGACCCAGCATCCCGAATCGCGGGCGGGGTGTGCCATGGGGGTGATACATCTTCCCGGCCGGGGGTTATCCCCACCCCGACCGGTCCCCGAACGTTCATCCGGACGTCCACGGGACGTCTTGCGGAGCGGGCAGGTTTCGGGGGGAGTGGAGCCGTCCCCTTAGACTCACGCATTGGCCACGGTTAAGACCGTGTGAGTAAAAGTCGTAGAACTGTCTTGAGGGCGGATTCGCGGCCGAGGTGGAGGCGAAGGCATGGAGTGGCAGCAGACGGCTGCCGTCGCGGCCGACCCGGCGGTCGGCAGCGGCTACTTCGACGCGTACGCCGCGATGGGCCTGCTGGCCGTCATCGGGGTGCTCTTCGTCGCCGTGGCGTTCACCGCCAACCGCCTGCTGCGGCCGGTGGTGTACTCACCCGAGAAGCTCCTCGCCTACGAGTGCGGGGTGGACCCGGTGGGCGAGGACTGGGCGCACACCCAGATCCGCTACTACGTGTACGCCTTCCTGTACGTGATCTTCGCGGTCGACGCGATCTACCTGTTCCCGTGGGCGACCGTCTTCGCCGCCGCCGGGTACGGCGCCGGAACGCTGGTCGAGATGTTCCTCTTCATCGGCTTCCTCGCGGTCGGACTGCTCTACGCCTGGAAGAAGGGCGTTCTGGAATGGACGTGACGCACACCCACTCGCACGGCGCCCAGGGCGGTCCCGTCCCGCTCGGGCTGCCCGACCCCGCCCGCCCCGGCGCCGTAGAGCGCCGCGGCCTCGGCCCGCTGGCCCGGCTCGCGCCCGACCCGGTCAAGGTCGTGCTCAACTGGGGCCGCCGCTACAGCCTCTGGTGCTTCAACTTCGGCTTGGCCTGCTGCGCGATCGAGTTCATCGCCGCGTCCATGGCCAAGCACGACTTCATCCGGATGGGCGTCATCCCGTTCGCGCCCGGCCCCCGTCAGGCGGACCTGATGATCGTCTCCGGGACGGTCACCGACAAGATGGCGCCCGCCGTCAAGCGCCTCTACGAGCAGATGCCCGAGCCGAAGTACGTCATCTCCTTCGGCGCCTGCTCGAACTCCGGCGGCCCGTACTGGGACTCGTACTCCGTCACCAAGGGCGTGGACCAGATCATCCCGGTCGACGTCTACGTGCCCGGCTGCCCGCCCCGGCCGGAGGCGCTGCTCCAGGGCATCCTCAAGCTGCAGGAGAAGATCGCCGCCGAGTCCCTGCCCGGCCGGTACGCCGCGCCCGCGGCGGCGCTGCGCCGTCCGCTGGTGCCGGGGCCCCCGGCCGGCCCGTCGGCCGGTGCTCCGGCCGGTTCGTCCGAGGGAGGGGTCTCGTGACCACGCCCGAGCAGTACGCGGCGTCGGTCGGGGAGTGGGCGACCGGCGCCGAGGCGTACGGGCTGATCACCGTCGACGTGCCGGCCGAGCGCTGGATCGAGGCGCTCACCAGCGCCCGGGACGTGCTGGGCCTGGGCTTCTTCGACTGGCTGAGCGCCGTCGACGAACTCGCCGAGGGCTTCTCCGTGGTCGCGCACCTGGCCGCCGCCGAGGCGCCGGGGGTGCGCCACCTCGCGCTGCGCACCCGGGTGCCGCGCGACGGGGCCGCGCTGCCCAGCGCCGTCGCGGTGTACGCGGGGGCCGCCTGGCACGAGCGCGAGACGCACGAGATGTTCGGCATCGACTTCCCCGGGCACCCGTACCTGGCCACCCTGCTGCTGCCGGACGGCTTCGAGGGGCACCCGCTGCGCAAGGAGTTCGTGCTCGCGGCGCGGGTGGCCAAGGACTGGCCGGGCGCCAAGGAGCCGGGCGAGTCGGACCACGGCGGCGGGCCGGCCCGCCGCAAGATGCAGCCGGCCGGTGTGCCGGACCCGAACGAGTGGGGGCCGCTCAAGGGCACCCTGCCGCCGGTCGCCGAGCGGCCCGCGCGCGGTGCGCGGGCGGCGGGCGCGGCGGCGCGGACGCCCCGGGCCGGTGCGGCTGCGGCCGCCGGTGCCGAGGGTGCCGCTCCGGCGGTGCGGGCGGACCGGCCGCGGCGGACGCGGTCGGTGTCGGAGGGGTCGGCGAGCCAGGGGGCCGCCGAGGCTCCGGACACTCCGGCCACTTCTGAAGGCCCGGCCGCCCCGGCCGCTGAAGGCGCTCCCGCAGCCCCGGCCGCTCCTGCCGCCGAGGGTGTCCCGGCGGTCCGGGCGGACCGGCCGCGGCGGACACGGTCGGTGTCCGAGGGCTCGGTCAGCCAGACAGCCGATGAAGCTCCTGCGGCTCCTGCGGCTCCTGCGCGGCCCCGGTCCTCCGACGCGCCCTGGCACAACCCGGTGCCGGCCCACGACGAGAAGCCCTCGGGTGAGGAACCGGACGGGGCGGCGGAGAAGGACGAGAGCTCGGCCGGAGCGGCCGACCAGGACGGAGACGGCACGTGAACCTGCTCGACACGGTGCTCCGCTGCGTCGCCACCCTCGTCGTCTTCCTGGTCTTTCCGCTGGTCATCGGCCAGACCGAGCACAAGGTCATGGCGCACATGCAGGGCCGGCTCGGCCCGATGTACGCGGGCGGCTTCCACGGCTGGGCGCAGCTCGTCGCCGACGGCGTGAAGTTCGCGCAGAAGGAGGACATCGTCCCCGCCGGGGCGGACCGCCGGATCTTCCAGCTGGCGCCCGCCGTCTCGCTGCTGCCGTACCTGTTCGTGCTGCTGGCGATCCCGGTCGGCCCGGACGGCTTCGTCGGCCAGGCGATCGACGCCGGACTGTTCTTCGTGCTGGCCGTGATGGGCGTCGGCGTGATCGGCAAGCTGATGGCCGGCTGGGCCTCGGCGAACAAGTTCTCGCTGCTCGGCGGTCTGCGCACGGCCGCGCAGCTGATGTCCTACGAGCTGCCGATGGTGCTCGCCGCGGCCTCGGTGGCGATGGCCGCGGGCACCCTGTCGCTGCCCGGGATCCTGGACGCCTGGCACTGGTACTGGCTGCCCTGGCAGATCATCGGCGCCTTCGTGTTCTTCACGGCCGGCCTGGCCGAGCTCCAGCGGCCGCCGTTCGACATGCCGGTCGCCGACTCGGAGATCATCTTCGGCGCGTACACCGAGTACACCGGTCTGCGCTTCGCGCTGTTCCTGCTGTCCGAGTACGTGGGCATCCTGGTGGTGTCGGCGCTGACGGCGGTGCTCTTCCTCGGCGGCTGGCACGGGCCGATGGCCGACCAGCTCGGCTGGCTGTGGATGCTCCTCAAGGCCTTCGCACTGGCCTTCGTGGTCATCTGGCTGCGGGTCACCTACCCGCGCCTGCGCGAGGACCAGCTGATGCGCTTCGCGTGGGTGGGGCTGATCCCGCTCGCACTCGTCCAGCTGGCCCTCACCGGCATCATCAAGGTGGCGATCTCATGAGTTTTCCCGGTGTCGGTCTGGCCAAGGGGCTGGCCGTGACGCTGCGGACGATGACGAAGAAGAGCGTCACCGCGCAGTACCCCGACGTGCAGCCGGTGCTGCCGCCGCGTTCGCGCGGCGTCATCGCGCTGCTGGAGGAGAACTGCACGGTGTGCATGCTCTGCGCGCGCGAGTGCCCGGACTGGTGCATCTACATCGACTCCCACAAGGAGACGCTGCCGGCCGCCGAGCCGAACGCGCGGGCCCGCACCCGCAACGTGCTGGACCGGTTCGCCATCGACTTCTCGCTCTGCATGTACTGCGGGATCTGCATCGAGGTGTGCCCCTTCGACGCGCTGTTCTGGTCGCCGGAGTTCGAGTACGCGGAGACCGACATCCACGAGCTGACCCACGAGCGGGAGAAGCTCCGGGAGTGGATGTGGACCGTCCCGGCGCCGCCGGCGCTGGACCCGGCGGCCGAGGAGCCCAAGGAGATCGCCACCGCGCGCAAGGCGGCGGACAAGCTGGCGGCTGCGGCTGCGGCTGCGGCTGCGGCTGCGGCTGCGGCCGACGCCGAGGAGAAGGGTGACGACGCATGACGGGCGCTGCCACGCTCCTCGCGGCGACCGGTTCGTTGGAGCCGGCCGCCCGTTCGTTCCTGTCCCCGACCGGCCAGGAGATCGTCTTCCTGCTGGTCGGCATCGCGGTGCTCGGCTCGGCGGTGGTCTCCGTCACCACCAAGCAACTGGTGCACGCCGCGCTCTGGCTGGTGGTCGCGCTCGGCGGGCTGGCGGTGGAGTTCCTGCTGCTCACGGCCGAGTTCATCGCCTGGGTGCAGGTGCTGATCTACCTGGGCTCGGTGATCGTCCTGGTGCTGTTCGGGCTGATGCTCACCAAGGCGCCGATCGGGCGCTCCCCGGACGCCGACTCCAAGAACCGCTGGGTCGCCCTGGTCGTCGCGCTGGCCTCGGCCGGGACGTTGGTGACGCTGGTCGTCGACGCCTTCCGGACCTCCTGGATCGACCTCGGCGCGGGCGGCGGCTCGGCCGCCGTCACCGGGGCCAGTCTGTTCCGGAACTGGGTGCTGCCCTTCGAGGCGTTGTCCGTGCTGCTGCTGGCGGCGCTGGTCGGCGCGATCGTGCTGTCCCGCGGGGCCAAGCGCCGGGTGCCCGCGCCGCGGGCGGGCAGGCTGCGGGCCGGACGGCCGGTCGGGTCGAACGGGACCGTCGCCGCGACCGCGCCGCGCACCGCCCCGGAGGCCGCCGCGCCCTCCGCGCCGTCCACGCCGTCCGTGACGGAGGAGAGCTGATGCACCTCGCCTACCCCGTCGTCCTCTCCGCGCTGCTGTTCAGCGTCGGCGTGTACGGCGTCCTCGCCCGGCGCAACGCCGTCCTGGTGCTGATGTCCGTCGAGCTGATGCTCAACGCCGTCAACCTCAACCTGGTCGCCTTCGACGCCTGGCTGCGCGACTCGCTGCACGCCGGGCAGGCGCTCACCCTGTTCACCATCACCGTCGCCGCCGCCGAGATCGGGCTGGGGCTCGCCATCGTCCTGCTGCTGTTCCGGGCCCGGGGCACCGCGGACATCGACCGGGCCACCGCGCTCGGCGACCCGGCCGAGCCGTACGCCTCCGTCGAGGAGGAGCCGGCCGCAGCCGAGGCACTGAAGGGCCGGGCCACCGCATGAACCTCGCCCTGCCCGCCCTCGTCCCCGCGCTGCCCGCCCTGGGCGCCGCCGCGACCCTGGCCGCCGGCAAGAAGGCGCCCGGGCTGGCCCGGCCGCTGGCGATCTTCCCGGTCGCCGTCTCGGCCGTGCTCGCCCTGGTGGTCGCCCTCCAGCTGGGCACCGGCCAGACCCTGGACGCGGCCACCCGGCTCACCCCGACCGGCGGCCCGGACATCTCGCTGGCCGTCCACCTGGACGGCTTCAGCTCGCTGATCTCCGTCCTGGTCGGTGTGGTCGCCACCTGCGTCCAGGTCTACTCGACCGCGTACCTGAAGGAGGACCCGCGCTACCCCTCGTACGCGGCGCTGGTCTCGCTGTTCACCGCGGCGATGTTCCTGGTGGTCTTCTCTGGCGACCTGATCGTGCTGCTGGTCGGCTGGGAGGTCATGGGCGTCTGCTCCTACTTCCTGATCGGCCACCACTGGGAGACCGCGGACGCCCGCTCGGCCTCGCTCAAGGCCTTCCTGGTCACCAAGCTCGGTGACGTGCCGTTCCTGTTCGGGATCTTCCTGCTCGGCGCGGACGTCCACAGCTTCCGCATCCCGGACGTGCTGGCGGCCGCGGGCGAGGGCAGGCTCGGCCACCCGACGCTGATCGCGCTGCTGCTGCTCGCCGGCGTGGCCGGCAAGAGCGCCCAGTTCCCGCTGCACACCTGGCTCCCGGACGCGATGGCCGGTCCGACGCCGGTTTCCGCGCTGATCCACGCCGCCACCATGGTCGCGGCCGGCATCTACCTGGTGGCCCGGCTGATGCCGGTGTTCCTGCAGTCGGGCGCGGCACTGGTCGTGCTCGCCGTGATGGCCGCCGTGACGATGATCGGCTCGGCGCTGTGCGCACTCGCCCAGGACGACCTCAAGCGGGTGCTCGCCTACTCCACCGTCGGCCAGCTCGGCTACATGGCCGGCGCGCTGGCCAGTGGGGACCGCGAGGCCTCGGTGTTCCACCTGGTCAGCCACGGCGCGTTCAAGGCCCTGCTGTTCCTGGCCGCCGGCGTGGTGATCCACGCCGCGCACACCAACTCGATCTCCGCGATGTCCCGGATCCCCGGGCTGCGCAAGCGGGTGCCGGACGCCTACTGGACGACGGGCATCGCGCTGGTCGCGCTGGCCGGGCTGCCGCCGTTCTCCGGTTTCTTCAGCAAGGAGGCGGTGCTGACCGCCGCCGAGCACGCCGCCAACGGCGAGGCGCTGACCAACGGGCTCGGCCCGGCCTCGGGGGTGCCGCAGGCGGCCGGCTGGATCGTGCTGATCGCGGCCGGGCTGACCGCCCTGCTCACCGGCGCCTACGCCACCCGGTTGTTCCTGGTGACCTTCCACAGCCCGGCCGGTGCGGCCGCGGCGGCACCGGAGGCGCTGCCCGCCGCCGACCGGGCGACGGTGGTGGCCGACCACGAGGCGGACGCGCCGTACTCGCCCGAGCTGGACGAGGCCGACCCGGCCACCGCCGAGCCGCCCGCGATGCGCTGGCCGCTCTGGGTGCTGGCCGTTCCGACCATGGCCTTCGGCGTCGCCGGGCTGCGCCCGGACTGGCTGCCCGCGCTGCTGGACGGCGGCTCGCTGCGCCCCACCGGCGTCACCGCCGTGACCGGCACCGGGCTCGCCGTGGTCGGGGTGCTCGCCGCCTACGGCGCCTGGCGCTCGGCCACCGCGCGGCTGGCCACCGGCCGTCCCGCCCCGGCCGCCGTCGGCCGGGTGCCCGAGCAGGCCGGAGCCCCGGCCGCCGAGGTGATCGTCGCCGACCCCGGGCGCACCCTGCTCGGCCCGCTGTTCGGCCCGGCCCGGCACGGCTTCGGCGTCGACCGGCTGTACCACGCGCTGTTCGTCCGCCCGGTGGCCGCCGCCGCCCAGCTGGTCCGCTTCCTCGACCGCGAGGTCGTCGAGGGCTACGTCCAGAGCAGCGGGATCGGCGCCAACCTGCTCGGCCGGGCCGTCCGGCTCGCGCAGACCGGCAACGCGCAGACCTACCTCAGCGCGCTGCTCGCCGGGGTCGTCCTGCTCGCCGTCCTGGTGGCGGTGTAGCCGGTGCTGCTGTCCTCCACCCCCGTCCCGTTCACCCCAGCTGGGAGCCCCCGATGAACGCGGTCCTCATCGCCCTCCTGGTGCTGCCACTGCTCGGCGCCGCGCTCACCCTGGCGCCCGTGTTCGGACCGGACCGGGCCGTCGCCGACCGGCGGGCGCTGCGGCTGAACTCCGTGGTCACCGGCGCGGTGTTCCTGGTCTCCGTCGCCCTCGCGGCCGGCTTCGACCACGGCTCGCCGGCCCGGATGCAGGCCACCACCGACGTGTCCTGGATCCCGGCCCTGCACGTGCGCTTCCACCTCGGGGTGGACGGCGTCTCGCTGCCGCTGATCGTGCTGACCGCGCTGCTCACCTTCCTCTGCGCGCTGTACTCGGAGAAGCGGCTGCCGGGCGGGGAAGCCCGGGACGCAGCCCCTGACGAGCACCGTCCCTCCGGGCAGGCCTTCGTCGGGCTGTTCCTGCTCCTCGAAGTCGGCATGCTCGCCACCTTCGCGGTCCTGGACCTCCTGCTCTTCTTCCTGGCCTTCGAGATCGTGCTGATCCCGATGTACTTCCTGATCGCCCGCTGGGGGAGCGGCGCGAAGACCCCGGCCGCCAACCGGTTCATCCTGTACACGCTGCTCGGCTCGGCCGTGATGCTGCTCGGCTTCCTGCTGATCGGCAGCAAGGCCGGCACCTTCGACATGCAGGCGCTGGCCGCCGCGCACGGCAACGGCCTGAGCCACACCACCCAGGTGATCGCCGCGCTGGCGATCATGGTCGGGCTGGCGGTCAAGGCCCCCGCCTGGCCGCTGCACAGCTGGCTCCCCGACGCGCACACCGCCGCCCCGACGGTGGGCTCGGTGCTGCTCGCCGGCGTGCTGCTGAAGATGGGCACCTACGGTCTCGTCCGCGTCCTGCTGCCGGTCGTGCCGGACGGCACCGCGACGCTCGCCCCCTACCTGGGCGCCTTCGCCGCCGTCGGCATCGTCTACGGCTCGCTGGCCTGCCTGGCACTCGCCCGCCCCGGATCCAAGGGCGACCTCAAGCGCCTGATCGCGTACTCCTCCGTCGGCCACATGGGCTTCGTGCTGCTGGGCATCGCCTCCCTCACCCCGGTGGGCGTCAACGGGGCGCTGTTCGCCAACATCGCCCACGGTCTGATCACCGGTCTGCTGTTCTTCGTCGTCGGCGCGCTCAAGGACCGCTACGGCACGGCGGACCTCGACACCCTCTCCGGCGCCACCGGCGCCGCCCTGTACGGGCGGGCACCCCGGATCGGCGCGCTGCTCGCCTTCGCCGCCGTCGCCAGCCTCGGCCTGCCCGGGCTGGCCGGCTTCTGGGGCGAACTGCTCGCCATGTTCGGCGCCTTCGACCCGGCCGCCGGCCTGTCGCGCCCCGCCTTCGTCACCTACATGGTCCTGGCCGGCCTCGGCACCCTCCTCACCGCCGCGTACCTGCTGATCGTGGTCAAGCGCGTCTGCATGGGCGACCCCGCGCAGCCCGCACCGGTGGACCGGCTGCCCGACCTGCGCCCGTACGAGGCCGTCAGCTGGACGCCGCTGGCCGCGCTCACCCTGGTGGCCGGGCTGTGGCCCGCTCTCCTGCTCGGCCTCTCCGACCCTGCCGTCAAGCACCTCCTCGGGGGTGGCTGACCGTGCTCGCAGCCCACACCGCCGCACTCGGACCTCACTCCACGGGGCAGCACACTGTGACCTCCCTCGCCGTAGCCAACCCGGGCAGCCTGATCCAGTCCGTGGACTGGGTGGCGATCGCGCCCCCGCTGATCGCCGCCGTGGCCGCCCTCGCGGTGCTGGTCACCGACCTGTTCCTGCCCGAGCGGCACAAGAAGTGGCTCGGCCGCCTCGCCGCGGCCGGACTCGCCCTCGCCCTCATCGCACTCCTCCCGCTGACCGGTGGGTCACCCCGAGCGACCTTCTGTGTCCGGAACGTAGCAGCGGCCACTGACACTCCGTCGATCGGCGGCCCTGCCGCGGCTGGCTGCTCCTACGTCGCCGACCACTTCGCCCTGGTGTTCCAGCTGCTCGCCCTCGGCGGCGCGCTGATCGCGGCCCTGCTGTCGATGCACACGGTCGAGGAGGAGCGGCTGCCGGGCGGCGAGTACTGGTTCCTGCTGCTCTCCAGCGCCACCGGCGCCGCCCTGCTGCCGGCCTCCCGCGACCTCGCCACCATGGTGATCGCCCTGGAGGTCGCCTCGCTGCCCGCGTTCGCCCTGGTCGCGCTGCGCCGGGACGGGCGGGGCGCGGAGGCCGCGCTCAAGTTCTTCGTCTCCTCGGTGACCGCGACCGCCGTGATGCTGCTCGGCATCGGCTTCGTCTACGCGGCGAGCGGCAGCCTGCACCTCGGCGCCGTCGCCCAGGGCCTGGAGCACGCGCCCGGCCAGCTCGAGCCGCTGGCCGAGGCCGGGGCCGTGCTGACCCTGGTCGGCTTCGCCTTCAAGGTCGCCGCCGTCCCGTTCCACTTCTGGGTGCCCGACACCTACACCGGCGCCCCGCTGCCGGTGGCCGGCTACCTCTCGGTGGTCGGCAAGGCGGCCGGCCTGTCCGGTCTGGCGCTCGCCACCACCGTCGCGTTCCGCCCGTACGCCCACACCTGGGGCCTGGCGCTCGCCGTGCTGGCGGCCGTCACCATGACCGTCGGCAACGTCGGCGCGCTGCGGCAGCGCTTCGACACCCGGTACAGCGCGGTGCGGCTGCTCGCCTGGTCCTCGGTCGGCCAGGCCGGGTACCTGCTGGTGCCGCTCGCCGCCGCCGGGTACGCGCCCACCGGTGCCGACCCGCTAGGTGCGACCGCCGCGTACGCGCTGATCTACGGCGTGGTGAACCTCGGCGCCTTCGGGGTGGTCGCCGCCGTCGGCCGCCGGGCCGGGACCAGCGTGGACGACTTCCGCGGCCTGTTCGCCCGCAACCGCTGGACGGCGCTCGCGATGGCCTTCTTCCTGCTCTGCCTGGCCGGGCTGCCGCCGGGCGTGATCGGCCTGTTCGGAAAGGTCGTGGTGTTCCGCGCGGCGGTGGACGCCGGGCTGGGGTGGCTGGCCGTGGTGATGGCCGTCAACGTGGTCGTCGCCCTGTACTACTACCTGCTGTGGACGGCCCGGCTGTTCGCCCCGGCCGACCCGGCGGCGGTCGCGGCGGCGGGCGCGGACGGTGCCGGGGCCCGGCTGCCGGTCAGCCTGACCGCCACGCTGGGGCTCACCGCCTCGGCGGCGGTGGTGCTGTCGGTCGCCCCGCAGCTGGTCCTCCAGGTCGCCGGCGGCAGTCTGTTCTGAGCCCGGGCCCGGGCCGAGCGCAGTCGTCGGCCCGGGGCCGTCCGGGTGGCGCGGCGGCGGCGCGGTGGTGTCGCGTCCGTCACAAGGGAACAAGCTCCCCGGCCCCACCCGTTGACCGGGCAAGAGGGACGAGGCGGAAAGGGCTTCCCCACCGCACCACTGGAGGGCCTGACGTGCACAGCCGGCACAACGGACTGAGGACCGCCGTCCTGCTCGGTGGCCTCTCGGCGCTGATCCTGGTGATCGGCAGTTTCTTCGGCCGGACCGGCTTCGTGGTCGCCCTGCTGGTCGCCCTCGGGACCAACGCCTACGCCTACTGGAACAGCGACCGGATCGCGCTGCGGGCCATGCGGGCCCGCCCGGTCAGCGAGTTCGAGGCGCCGGGGCTGTACCGGATCGTGCGCGAGCTCTCCACCTCGGCCCGCCAGCCGATGCCCCGGCTCTACATCTCCCCGACCCCGGCCCCGAACGCCTTCGCGACCGGCCGCAACCCGCGCAACGCGGCGGTCTGCTGCACCGAGGGCATCCTGCAGATCCTGGACGAGCGCGAGCTGCGGGGCGTGCTCGGGCACGAACTGAGCCACGTCTACAACCGGGACATCCTGATCTCCTCGGTCGCCGGGGCGCTGGCCTCGGTGGTGATGTTCCTGGTGAACTTCGCCTGGCTGATCCCGTTCGGCCGGAGCGAGGACGACGAGGGCCCCGGGCTGTTCGGGATGCTCGCCATCATGATCCTCGGGCCGATCGCCGCCGGACTGATCCAGATGGCGGTCAGCCGATCCCGCGAGTACCAGGCCGACGCCGACGGCGCCCGGAGCACCGGTGACCCGCTCGCCCTCGCCAGCGCCCTGCGCAAGCTCGACGCCGGCACCCGCCAGCTTCCGCTCCCGCCGGAGCCCCAGCTGCAGACCGCGAGCCACATGATGATCGCCAGCCCCTTCCGCCCGGGCGAGGCGGGCGCCCGGCTGTTCTCCACCCACCCGCCGATGGCCGAGCGGATCGCCCGGCTGGAGCGGATGGCGGGGTACCGGGGGTAAGGGCCGCTGCGCGGGCGCGGGTGGGGCGGCCCCGGAACTCGGTCGGGGCGCGGTCGTTCGTCGTCCCGCGGCGGGGTGGACCGGGGTGACGGGCCGCGGGCCGGCTCAGCCCACCGACTCCTCGTACGCCGTCCGCAGCCGGTGGATGCCCTCCGCCACCTGGGCGGGGCTCTCGGCGGCGGCATAGCTCAGCCGCAGGTGCGGGGCCGGCGGTTCGGCGGCGTGGTACGGGCGGCCGGGGGTGACCTGGACGCCGACGCGCAGGGCGGCGGCGACGAGGGCGGCGTCGTCGGTGCCGTCCGGGAGGCGCAGCCACAGGTGGTAGCCGCCGGGCCGGTAGGCGCCGAGCAGGCCGGGAAGTTCGCGGTGCAGGGCGGCCACGGCGGCGGTTCGGCGGTCGCGCAGTTCGGCGCCGAGGGTGCGCAGGTGGCGGGCCCAGGCGGGGTCGGCGACCAGTTCCAGAGTCGCCTCCTGGAGCGGCCGGGGCACGAAGAAGCTGTCCACCACCTGGGTGGCCCGCAGCCGGGCCAGCGCCGGGCCGCGCGCGGTGAGGGCGCCGACCCGCAGGTTGGGGGAGGCGGCCTTGGTGAGCGAGCGCAGGTGCACCACCACGCCGTCCCGGTCGTCGGCGGCCAGCGGGCGGGGCAGTGCCGGGGCGTCCGCGTGGACGAGCAGCCGGGCGAAGTCGTCCTCGACCACGAAGGCCCCGGCCGCCCGGGCGATCCGCAGCACCTCCGCCCGCCGCGCGGGTGAGAGCACCGCCCCGGTGGGGTTCTGGAACAGCGGCTGGCAGACGAAGACCCGCGCCCGGGTCGCCTCGAAGGCGTCGGCCAGCAGGTCGGTGCGGACGCCGTCGGCGTCGATCGGCACCGGTACCGGCCGCAGCCCGGCCGCCCGGATGACCGCGAGGATGCCCGAGTACGTCGGCGACTCGACCAGCACCGGTGAGCCGGGCGCGGCGAGCGAGCGCATCGCGACGGTGAGGCCGCCCTGCCCGCCGGAGGTGATCAGGACGTCCCCGGCGCTGATCGGCCCGGCGTGGCCGCCGATGTCACGGGCGAACCAGCCGCGCAGCTCGGTGAGGCCGTCGGTGGGCGGGCGGTCCCATGCGCCGGGGCGGCGGCCGGCCCGGGCGAGGGCGGCCGCGAGCAGCCGCTCGGGCAGCAGGGAGGCGTGCGGGTAGCCGCTGTTGAGGTCGATGACGTCCGGCGGCGGCACCCGGAGGGTGGCGAACACCGGGGCGGCCAGCAGGTCGCGCGGGCCGGAGTCGGCGCTGAGCGCGACCTCCTGCCAGGAGAGGTCGCCGGGGCGGGCGGCCGGTGCCGCCGGTCCGCCCGGGGCCGCGGCGAAGGCCGCCGCCCGGAACACCCCCGCACCGGGCCGGGAGACCACCAGTCCTTCGGCGACCAGCACCGCGATGGCGCGGGAGACCGTTCCCGGGCTGACCTGGTGGCGTTCCATCAGGGCCCGGCTGGAGGGGAGCTTCCGTCCCTCTGGGTAGCGCTCGACCTCTCGCCGCAGACTGTCGGCGAGTTCGGCCACGCTGCTACGCTCGTTCATGACAGCACAAGATAGCGCTACCCGTCCGGTGGCAGTAGCAGCGCAGCACGGCGGCCACGCCTCCGGCACCGCCCTGGCCGCCCTCGGGGTGGCCTCCTTCTCGCTCAGCTTCCCGGCCACCGCGTGGTCCCTGACCGGCTTCGGCCCGTGGACCGCGACCGGGCTGCGCGGCGCCGTGGCCGGGGTGTTGGCCGGGCTGTACCTGCTGGCCTCCGCCGCCCCGCTGCCGACGCGGCGGCAGTGGCCCGGACTGCTGGTGGTCTCGGCCGGCTGCGTGCTGGGCTTCCCGCTGCTCACCACGCTCGCCCTGCGGACCTCCTCGACCGCCCACTCGGCGGTGGTCATCGGAGTCCTGCCGCTGGCCACGGCGGTGGTCGCGGCACTGCGCACCGGCCGTCGGCCGTCCCGGGTGTTCTGGGCGGCGGCGCTGGCCGGGGCCGCCGCCGTGCTGGCCTTCACCCTGCTGCAGAGCCACGGCCGGCCGACCCTCGCCGACCTCTACCTGCTCGTCGGCCTGCTGGTCTGCGCGGCCGGGTACGCGGAGGGCGGGCGGCTGTCCCGGGAGCTCCCGGGGGCCCGGGTGATCGCCTGGGCGGTGGTGGCCGCGCTGCCCGCGATGCTGCTGACCTCCGGGTACGGGCTGGCCGCGGAGCCGGTGCACCTCGGCGCGAAGGCGCTGGCCGGGCTGGCGTACGTAGCGGCGGTCTCGCAGTTCGGCGGGTTCGTGCTCTGGTACCGGGGGATGGCCGCGATCGGCGTGCCGAGGGCCAGCCAGCTGCAGCTCGCCCAGCCGCTGCTGACGCTGCTCTGGTCGGTGCTGCTGCTGGGGGAGGACCTGCCGGTGGCGGCGCCGGTGACGGCGGTGGTGGTGCTGCTCTGCATCGCGGTCACCCAGCGGGCCCGGGTCTAGGACGTGTCTGCCGGACACGTTCCGGGGCACGCCCGGGGCACGCCCGGGGCACGCCCGGGGCACGCCCGGGACCCGCTCCGCAGGCTCCCGGGCGGTGTCGTGCGCCCGCGAACCCTCGCGGTGAGCCGTCCGGAGGAGCCTTCCGCTCGTTAGGATGAGCCCGCGCCCCGCGTCGGTCCGGGGCGCGGCATCCGGAGGGAGTGGGCCGTCATGGCAGACGAGAGGCACGCCCCGGCGTCCGGGGACGCGCCGGCCCGCAGGCGCGGCCAGGGCGAGCTGGAGGCGCAGGTGCTGGCGGTGCTCCAGCAGGCGCCCGGCCCGGCCAGCGCGGGGTGGGTCCAGGAACGCCTGGAGGGCGATCTCGCGTACACCACGGTGATGACCATCCTGTCCCGGCTGCACGCCAAGAACGCCGTCTCCCGGAGCCGCTCCGGCCGCTCGTACCTGTGGCAGGCCTCCTCCGACGCCGCCGGGCTGGCCGCGCTGAGGATGCGCCGGATGCTCGACGGCGAGGCGGACCGGGACGCCGTCCTCGCCAGTTTCGTCACCGCGCTGCTGCCGCACGACGAGGAACTGCTGCGGGCGCTGTTGGACGCCGCGTCCGCGGATCCGGCAGCGGCCGACCGTGAGAGCTGATCCGTGGGCTTCTTCGTCTTCCTCCCGCTCATCCTGCCGCTGACCGCGGTGCCGATCGCCCGCCTGACCGAGCAGCACCTGCACCCGCGCGGTGCGGCCCGGCTGATGACGGTGATCAGTGCCGTGATGGCGGTGTGCAGCGTGCTCTGCCTGGGCCTGATCGGCGTGGTGGGCACCGCGCAGATCCCGGGCAACCCGCTGCCGGACAGCTGGTCGGACCCGGTGGTGCGGCACGCGCTGCCGTACCACGAGACGGTCGGCACGGCCGCGATGTGGCTGCTGGTGCTGGTGGCGTTCACCTGCTGCCGGACGGTCGTGCGGCACCTGCGGGTCCGCTCCCGCGCCCGGCGGGCGCTGGCCGGGCTGCCCGAGAGGCCGGCCGGGGAGGAGGGCCTCGCGGTGCTGCCGGACCGCAACCCGTACGCCTACGCGCTGCCCGGCTCGCCCGGGCGGGTGGTGGTCTCCACCGGGATGCTGGACGGGCTGGCCGAGGACGAGCGGGAGGCGCTGCTCGCGCACGAGCGGGCGCACCTGCGCCACCGCCACCACCGCTATCTGCTGACCACCCAGCTCGCCGCCTGCGTCAACCCCTTCCTGCGGCCGCTCCAGGCGGCGGTGGCCTTCAGCGCGGAGCGGTGGGCGGACGAGGAGTCGGCCCAGGTGGTCGGCGACCGGCGGATCACCGCCCGGGCGGTGGCCCGCGCGGCGCTGGTCTCGCACGCCGCCCCGGCGCCGGGCTTCGCGGCCTTCGCCGCCCCGTCCGCCGCCCAGCCCGGCCCGGTGCCGCGCCGGGTGGCCGCGCTGCTCGGCCCGGTGCCGACGGCCCGCAACTGGCCGCCGGCCAAGACCCCGGCGGGCCTGGCGGCGATGGTGGCCGCGGCCGGTACGGCGGCCTCGGCGCTGTGCGCGCTCAACGCGGCGGTGGCCCTGCTGGTGGTGCTGAAGGCTGTCACCCCGCTGTAGGCCTGTGGGCCCGTAGGCTCAGATCCGGACGATCATCTTGCCGGTGTTGGCGCCGCGCAGCATGCCGAGGAAGGCCTCCACCACGCGGTCGAAGCCGTCCACGACGGTCTCGTCCGGGACGAGGGCGCCGGAGCGCAGGTGCGGGACGAGGAAGTCGTACAGCTCGGAGCGGGCATCCAGGTGGTCGCGGACCAGGAAGCCCTCCAGCCGCAGGTTCTTGCCCACGACGTCGTACAGGTTGCGCGGCGCGGCCGGCGGGTCCTGGAGGTTGTTGTACTGGGCGACGGCGCCGCACCAGGCGATCCGGCCGCGGTCGCGCATCGCGCTGATCGCGCCCTCCAGGTGGTCGCCGCCGACGTTGTCCAGGTAGACGTGCAGCCCGTCCGGCGCGGCCTCGCGCAGGCGGTCGGCGATCGGGCCGTCGTGGTAGTCGAAGGCGGCGTCGAAGCCGAGGTGCTCGGTGAGGTGGGCGGCCTTGGCGGCGGAGCCGGTGCTGCCGATGACCAGTCCGGCGCCGAGCAGCCGGGCGATCCGGCCGGCGGCGGTGCCGACGCCCCCGGCCGCCGCCGAGACGAACAGGGTCTCGTCGGGCCGGAGCCGGGCGATCCTCGTCAGGCCGACCCAGGCGGACAGCCCGGTGCCGCCGAGGACCGACAGGTGGGCGCTGAGCGGGACGCCGGCGAAGTCGGGCAGCAGGTGGGCTCGCTCGGCGGTGACCACGGAGTGGGTGCGCCAGGCCTGCCGGTGGAAGACCAGGGCGCCGACCGGCAGCGCGTCGGCCCGGGACTCCACCACCCGGCCGAGGGTGCGGCCCTCCAACGGGGCGTGCAGCTCCCAGCCGCCCTCCTCCATCTCCTCGCGCATGTACGGGTCGACCGACTGGTAGAGGTTCTCGACGAGGGCCTCGCCGGCGACCAGGGCCGGGACGGTCTCGTCGACGAAGGCGAAGTTCTCGGCGCTCGGCGCGCCCGAGGGGCGGGAGACCAGGTGGACGACGCGGGCGGTGGGGCGGGACATCGGCGGTGCTCCGTACGGGTGGGTGCGGGTGGGGTGCGGTGGGGGCGGGTGGGTGGCGGTGGGACGTGCCCACCGTAGGGAGCCCGGGAGCGGCCGAGCAGGGGCCGGCGTCGATGGAACGGGGGGTTCCATGAGCGGCGTCGATGGATGCCGGTAGGTTCGCCGCATGACCGATCTCGCCCCGCACGAGCTGCGCGTCCTGGTCGCCGTCGACGAGGAGCGGAGCTTCACGGCGGCCGCCGCGCGCCTGGACACCACCCAGTCCGCCGTTTCGCACGCCGTGCGCGCCTGCGAACGGAAGCTCGGCGCGGTGCTCTTCGACCGCGGGCGCCACGGCGCACGCCCCACCGAGGCCGGCGCGTGGGCCGTCGGGTACGCCCGTCGGATCCTGCGGCTGCTGACCGTGATGGGCCCCGAGGTGCGCGGTGCCGGTGCCGGGGCGGTTGGGCCGGTGACCGGGACGCTGCGGATCGCCGCCTTCCGGAGCGCCGCCGCCCACCTGCTGCCGCCGGTGCTGGCCCGGCTGGCCGCCGAGCACCCCGGGCTCACCCCACACGTGCGGATCGTCCGGGAACTCGGCCGGGGCACCGCGGGGGAGGTCGCCGACGGGCGCGCCGACCTGGGGCTGGCCACCCTGGACGCCGGCGGCCCGCCGCCCGTCCCCGGCCTGGTCGCCGTCCGGCTGTACCGGGAGTCGTACGCGCTCGCGCACCCCCAGGACCACCCGGAGCCCCGCCGGCTGCCGCTGGTCGACTGGGCGGAGAACTGCGACTCCTACACCAGGGACTGGTGGCAGCGGCAGGACTGGCTGCCGCCCGCGACCGTGGACGCGGAGGACGACACGGTGGCGCTCTCGCTGGTCGCCCAGGGGCTCGGCATGGCGATCATGCCCCGGACGGCGCTGCTCGGCGCCCCGCCCGGACTGGCCGTCACCGACCTCGGCCCCCGCCCGCCCAGCCGCTTCGTCGGGTACGTGACCACGCCCGAGCTGGCCGGGACCCCCGCCGTCCGGGCGCTGATCCGCGAGCTGCGCGAGCTGCCGCTGCCGGCCGGGGTGACCGCCGCTCAGGGAGCGTCCGCGCCCTCGACGCTCTGACGGAGCTTGCGGAACTCGGCGGCCAGCGCGTCCAGGGGGTAGTGGGCGTTGAGGCCGCTCGGGTTGGGCAGGACCCACACCTCGGTGTCGCCGATGCCCTCCGGCTGGCGGCCGATAGCGGCCTGCCGCTTGCCGAAGGCCGTCCGGTAGGCACCGATGCCGAGCACCGCGAGGACACGGGGCCGCAGCCGCAGCACGCGTTCGCGCAGCGCCGCGCCGCCCTCGCGCAGCTCCTCGGCGGTGAGCTCGTCCGCCTTGGCGGTGGTGCGCGGGGCGACGTTGGTGATGCCGAGGCCGAGGGCGGGCAGCTCGTCCTGCTCGTCCGGGCGGTACTGGCGCGCGGTGAAGCCGGAGCGGTGCAGGGCGGGCCAGAAGCGGTTCCCGGGGCGGGCGAAGTGGTGCCCGGTGGCCCCGGACCACAGCCCGGGGTTGATGCCGCAGAACAGCACCCTCAGTCCGGGGCCGGTGACGTCGGGGATGGTGGTGCCCTGGGCGGCCCGCAGTTGCTCGGGGGTCGGCCTCATCGGTGGTGGCGTCGGCTTCACCCGGCCAAGTCTGCCTCGGCCGCCGCCCGCGTCGTACGGCGGTTGCGCAGCAGGCGCAGGCCGAAGACGACCACGGCCGCGTACGTCCAGCCGACGAGGACGTCGACGATGAAGTGCTCGGCGCCGTAGACCAGGGTGAACGCCATCGCGAGCGGATAGGCGACCAGCAGCGCCCGCAGTTTGCGCCCGGCGGCCGGCCAGAACAGGAACAGCAGCATCGCCGGGTAGGCGGAGTGCAGCGAGGGCATCGCGGCGACGTCGTTGGCGAACTGACTGCCGTTCTCCAGCAGGGAGTCGGCCTGCGGCAGGCCCATGGCGGAGATGGTCTCCCAGACCACCCGGTGCAGCGGCGGCAGGTTGCCCTGCTGGGCGACCAGCCACGGTGGGTCGGCCGGGTAGAGCAGGTAGGTGGCGAAGCCGGCGAAGGTCAGCGTGAAGTAGCAGGCGAGCAACTGCCGGAAGCGCTGGTGGGAGCGCCGCCAGAGCACGGCGAGCAGGACGAAGACCACGAGGAAGTGGGAGAGGTAGACGGCCGTCGCGGCGTAGTCGTACCAGTGCGGTGAGCCCGGGGTGTAGAGGCCCTGCTGGAGCCGTACGGTCCAGGTCTCGCCGGAGCCGAGCAGCTCGTCGGCGCGCAGCTGGGGCAGCCAGTGCGGGGCCCAGGAGGTCTGGGCGCCGTAGCCGCGCAGCAGGGAGTAGACCCAGACCACGGCCATCACCGGGATCCAGTCGCGCAGCACCAGGAGGAAGCCGCGCCCGCCGTGGCCGCTGTGGACGGCGGCGGTCAGCAGGGCGCCGATCAGCCAGAGGAACACCACGTCGTTGGCGAAGGCCATGCCCTGGGTGGCCACGAACCAGACGAAGGCGGTCAGATAGGCCGGCCAGGCCAGCAGACGCAGTCTCGACAGGCCGGTTCGGCGGTCGCGGTCGGACACCGGGCGCAGTCGTCCGGCCCGCACCGGGGACGGTGGGGCCGGGCTGAGCAGCTTCGTCATGCTCACCGAAACTAGCAACGGAAGCTTGAAGGACTCTGGGTGAACTATGACCAGCCCGTAAGAAAATCCCACGGTTGGGTCAAATCTGACCGGGCAAAGGTTCCGGAACCGTGCGGACGGGCCAGGCGGCGCGACACAGCGTGCGGCTCGTGGTCGCGGGCAGCAGGCCGGCGGCGAAGGCCCCGGCGGGCATCGACTCCTCGACGAGCTGACCGCGGAAGGTCCGAGTACGGCCGACGACGCCGTGGACGTGACCCTCTTCACCCTCCTCTACGGCCTCCGGCCGGGCACGGAATCATAAATTCCGCGCCGACTGTCGGTGCGGTGGGACAGCATGTCCGGCATGTCGTATGAACTCCAGGCGCTGTTGGGCACATTGGAGCTGCTGACGGTGGCGGCCGCGGAAGTGCCGGCGGCCCGGGTGGTGCCGCTGGCGCAGGGGCTGGCACTGATCCCGCTCACCTCCGCCGTGCTGTCCGCGCTCCAGGGCGACGCCGCCGTGCCCAAACCCGCCGGTGGGGCGGGGTTCGGCTGGCACTCCGACGGCTTCGAACTCCGGATCGCCGCCTGGTCCAAGGCCGGTCCGATCGCCTGCGTCGAGGCCGAGTACTTCGGCGGCAGCGGCACCCAGCGCGCCGCCGTCTGGTCGGACGGCCGGGTCGTCCTCGGGCCGCTCACCAGCGGCGACTCCGAGGCCTCGCCGGCCGAGGGCACCCCGATCTCCCGGGCCCTGCGGTGCCTCGGCGGACGCGTCGAGCCGGGGCGGGTGGACGAGTTCGACTCGGTCGGGCTGGGGACGCACCGCAGCACCGCGGGCTGGGCGACGGGCTGAGTCCGCGGGAGCCGACGGCGGGTCGAGAGGAGACGCGCCGCCGTTCGGCGTACCTGCGGTGGCTGCGCCCGGACGGCGACCGCACGGTGTGGGATGCTCCTATGGATGTCAAGCGGCATCCGTGAGCTGGTTTCGGGTGCGGT
>CBJMI02800__coassemble_499_pt1 | contig 44273 bp, 51 predicted proteins | sample CBJMI02800__metabat2_low_PE_003 | metagenome-assembled genome bin CBJMI02800
CTCGGCACTGCCCGCCCCGATGAGGGTATGGAGCTCGTCCAGGAAGAGGATCACGCTCTTCCCGGCCGCCGTCACCTCGTCGATCACGCTCTTCAGCCGCTCCTCGAACTCGCCCCGGTACTTGGAGCCGGCCACCAGGGCGGTCAGGTCGAGGGTGACCACCCGCTTGTCCTTGAGGCTCTGCGGCACGTCCCCGGAGACGATCCGCTGCGCCAGGCCCTCGACGATCGCGGTCTTGCCCACCCCCGGCTCGCCGATCAGCACCGGGTTGTTCTTGGTCCGCCGGGAGAGGATCTCGACGGTCTGCTCGATCTCCTCGGCCCGCCCGACCACCGGGTCCAGCCGGCCGGAGCGCGCCGCCTCGGTGAGGTCCTGCCCGTACTCGTCCAGCGTCGGCGTCCCGCTCGGCTGCACCCCCGCACTGCTGCGCTCACCGCCGGTGCCGCGCCCCTCCAGCACCGACTTCAGCGCCTCCTGCGAGGGCGCGGCGTTGCGCAGCGCCGTCCCCGCGCCGGAACGTTCCTGCTCCAGCAGCGCGCCGAGGATGTGCTCCGGGCCGATGTACGAGGCGCCGACCGCCTGCGAACGGGCGTGCGCGGCGAGCAGCGCGCGCTTGGCCGAGGGGGTGAGCGCGGGTCGGCCGTCCGGCGAGGACGGGCCCCCGGACGGCAGCGCGTGCTCCAGGGCCCCGGACAGCTGGTCAGGGTCGACGCCGGCGCGCTCCAGCATCCGCCGCGAGGGTTCCACCCGGGTGGCCGCCCAGGCCAGGTGCGCGGTGTCGAGGTCGCTGCTCCCGTCCTCGGACGCGCGCCGCGCGGCGAGCCCCAGCAGCTCCTGGGAGGACTCGCTGAGCAACCGCCCGATCGGCACCCGCTGCACGGCGGGCGGGGAGGCCAGCGGACTCATCCCGAAGAACCGGCTGAGCAGGTCGGAGAACGGGTCACTCGATCCGAACGGGGGCATGGTCACGGCACTTCACCTCTCCGAAGCGGTTTGCAGCCACACAAACACAGGGCACGGGTGCCCGCCTCCCGAACGCATCCGTCCCGCGCGCGGCCGCTCCGAACACTCGCCGCCGTGGAGGCCTCCGCCCGAGCGCCACCCGCCGGCGCACCGTCCCGAGCGCCTCACCCGGTGACGTAGTCCAGCAGCACGCCGCCGCTGTACGTCACCGCCATCGCCAGCAGCCCGCCCGCGACGTTGCGTACCACCGCCCGCCCCGGCCCGGCCCCGCCCAGCCGGGCACTGGTCCAGCCCGAGAGGGTCAGCGCGAGCACCACCGCGGCCACCGTCACCCCCAGCCGCCACGACTCCGGCGGCAGCATCACCGCCAGCAGCGGCACCAGCGCGCCCAGGGTGAACGCGGCCGCACTGGCCAGCGCGGCCTCCCAGGGATTGGTCAATGCCTCGGGGTCGATGCCCAGTTCGGTCTGCGCGTGCGCCGCCAGGGCGTCCCGCTCGGTCAGCGCCGCCGCCACCTCCCGGGCCAGGCCGGCGGCGAGCCCGCTGTCCCGGTAGTAGTCGGTGAGTTCGTCGAGCTCGCCCTCCGGGTCCTCGGTCAGCTCGCGCTGCTCCTTCTCCAACGCGGCGCGCTCGGTGTCCCGTTGGGTGCTGACCGAGACGTACTCGCCGACCGCCATCGACATCGCCCCCGCCAGCAGCCCCGCCACCCCCGCCGCGAGCAGCGCCGTACGGGAACCGGCCGCGCCGGCCACCCCGGTCACGATCCCGGCCGTCGACACCACACCGTCATTGGCGCCCAGCACGGCCGCCCGCAGCCAGTTCAGCCGCGCCGACAGCTCCGCCCGGGTCTCCCCCACCTGCTCCGCCATCCGCGTCCACCGCCCTCAGGGGTCCGTACGGTCCCCCGATCCTCGCCCGCCCCCTCCTGCCCCGCCACCTGCCGCCGTCCGGCGATCGGGCGCGCGCCGGTCGCCGGTCGCGGTCGCCGGTCGCGGTCGCCGCTCGCCCCACGCCTCGCGTCGCAGACCCCGCGGGGCAGTCCCCGCGGTGCGCGGTGGCATCCCCCGGTGAAATGCGTGCCAGTTTCAGACGCTTCCGCAGTAGCGCCGCCGAACGCGAGTACGCTTCCACAGTCATGTGCGAGCCAGGTTTTCCAGGTCGGATGAATCATGGGCAACAGCCAGCACCACCCTCTTTCAGGTGACGGCCGGGAAGGCGAGCAGCCGCTACGCCGTCTCCTGAAGTCCGTCCTCGGCTCCGCCCCCGCGCCGATTCCCGATCTCAGCGACGAGGAACTGGTCGCCGAAGTCCGCAAGGCGTCCGCCGAGGGCGGCCCGGAGCGGGGTTCCCGGTGAGCCGCCCCGACGGGGGACATTCCTGGTAGTCGGCTGCCGTCGGGCGCACGCCGGGACCGCTCCCGGCTCCGCCGGATCACCCGGGCGGCATCCGTTCCGCCTTCCGCCTTCCGTCCCCCGCCTTCCCTTCCGGGCTCGACGGTCGACGCGGAAACACCCACCCCTGCGGACAATTCCCTCGGCTGCCGAATCAGGCCGTGTCGTCCGAGTAAAGAGCCCCCAATCGCTCCCGAAGAATGCGCAACGTCCGTGATGTGGAACTCCGGACGGTAGCGGGCGAACACCCCACGGTCCGGGCCGTCTCCTCGATGCTCAAGTCCTCCCAGTACCGCAGAAACACCAGGCTCCGCTGTCTGGGCGCGAGTTCGGCGAGCGCGCCGAGCAACAGGACCCGGTCGCCGACGCAGGCGACGTCCTCCGGAGCCGGCTCCGGTTCCGGCAAGGGGTTCTGGATCAACTCGCGGGACCAGCGATGCCCCCGGCGCTCGCTGATGAACTGCCGCACCATCACCGTCCTCGTGTAGGCGTTCAGATCGTCGCGCTGCTCCAGCCGGTCCCAGCGCCGGTAGACGGCGATCAGTGTGCGCTGCACCAGGTCGTCCGCCTCGAACCAGTCCCCCACCAGTACGAACGCATTGCGCCGAAGCCTCGGCCTGACCTCCTTGACGAACTGGGTGAACCCGTCGTCGAACGCCTCGTCCGCGAGCCGTATCCCCGTCATCCCCCGCCATCCCCGTCTTGGCCCGATCGAAAAAACCTGCGACTCCCGAGCAGCGCCCCTGCGGGTCCGACGCGTGTAGGGAGTGAAGGCGCTCACCACAAAGCAGGAGCTCTGTCAATTGGATGCCACTGCGGAGGAGTCAACCAGGCCGAGCGCCATCCCGCCAGTGGCTGAGTCGAGCAGGGTGTTCGACGCGACGAGTTCCGATACGAAGCGGAATTCAACCGTCTACATGCACCGAACTCCCACCCCTCATCGCAGCAAAGATCTTGATCCCCGGCGGGATTCGGTCAAGGTCACGAACGAGCAAAGAGGATAAGGATGAGAACGTCTGACAAGGCACCCGGGAATAGGGCCGTTCCTGAATCCCTGCTCGCCATGGGGAAGCTGGTTTCCCCGTTCGGCCTGGTCTCCAGGCTGACCTGGCTGCCGGTCACCGAAGGGGAGCCCGACTTCCCGATCTTCTCCGGTTCCCTGGGGAATCCGGGAGCCGTCCTCTCGGCCCAGGCGGAGTGGGCGCACGACCCGTCCTCCGGCAACTTCGACGGCGCCGGCGGCGCCCTGGACCGCGAGACGGCGGCCCACCTGGCTGCGGCCGAGTCCCTCGAACGGTACTCCTCCTGCGCCTGGGACCCGTCGGACATGATCTGGGCCACCGCGGCCGAGCTCGGCGACGACGCCGTACCGCCCTGGGAGTGGCCGAACTGCTCGCCCACCGAACTCGCCGACCCCCGCTGCGGACTGGCGCCCGCCGACCCGCGGGTACCGCTCCGCTGGCTCGAAGGCTGGTCCTTCGCCCGCAACCGCAAGGTGTACGTGCCCGCCGTCCAGGTCTATCTGAAGTGCTCGCCGGAGTCCGCGTCCGAGCGCTACCTCCACCCCGTCTCCACCGGCTGCGCCACCCACTCGGATCCGCTCGCAGCAGTCACCAACGGACTGCTGGAGGTCGTCGAACGCGACTCGATCGCACTGACCTGGCTCCAGCGGCTGCGACTTCCCCGGTTGGACTTCAGCCCGGACCAACTGCTCTCCGAACACCGGGAGTACGCCGAACGGGCGTCCTCGGAGAACATCCGCACGCTGCTCTTCGACGCCACGACGGATCTGGGGATCCCGGTCGTCTACGGGCTCCAACTGGCCGACCACGACCGGGCCCTGGCCCAGCTGGTGGTCGCCACCTGCGACGTCGATCCGGGCCGGGCGATCGCGAAGCTGTACCGGGAGGCCGCCTCGCTGCGCATCGCGCTCCGCTCGCTCTCGGGCCGGGGGGCTCCTCCGGAAGCCCCCGAGGACACGCTGAGCGTGATCGGCGGAGCCCTGCGGGCCGGGCCTCGCGACCAGCGACACCGGTTCGACTTCCTGCTCGAGGGCGAACGCCCGGTCCGGAACCTGGCGGACCTCCCCCGCCCGGCCGCCGGATCCCCCGAACTCCCCTGGCTGTTGCGGCGGATGAGCCTGGCCGGCTGCGAGGTCGTGGTGGTGGACATCACCACCGACGAGGCCCGGCAGGTCGGCGCCACCGTCGTCCGGGTGCTGGTGCCGCAGCTGATGCCGCTCTCCTTCGCCCACCGGGCCCGGTACCTCGCCCACCCGCGCCTCTACCGGGCTCCCCGCGCCATGGGCCTGCCCGTGCACGACGAGGAAGACGTCAATCCCTGTCCGCAGCCCTTCGCGTGAGGACCGACCATGATGAACCCCCAGTTGCTCGTCCTCGCTTCAGGACCGTTCGGCAAGAGCGTCGCCGCCCGCCTGAGCCGGCTCCACCGCACCGCCCTGCAGGAGATCGACGACGGGACGCATCCGAGCCTGTGGCCGTCCGCCGACCTGATCGTGCTCGCGACCTCCCATGAGCGCCCCCGCATCGCGGAGGCCCTGGACCGGGCCTCCTTCGCCTGGCGCCGCCCGTGGTTCGCCGTGCGCACCAGCGCCACGGAGGTCCAGTGCGGACCGGTGGTGGTCCCCGGCCGCACCGCCTGCCACCAGTGCTTCGAACGCCGCCGGAACCAGCACAAGCGCCCGGAGCACGCCACGGCCGGCGGCGACCGGCACCCGTCCGGTCACCCGGAGCACCACGTGGGCATCGCCGTGGGCTTCGCCCGCCAGGCCGTCCACGAGGTGTTCGACCCGCGGCCGAGCAGCGGGATCGGCGGCACCGTACGGCGGTTCGACCAGATCAGCGGAGCCACCAGCAAGGCCTCGGTGCTGGCGGTCGACCGCTGCCCGCGCTGCCGCACCCGATCCACTCGCGACGCGCTCTGGCCGGAGTTCGCCGCGCTCGGTGAAGGGCGGACCCGTTGAACGACCACCCTGTGATCACCAGCGACCACCCTGTGGCTACCGGCGACCATCCTGTGATCACCGCGGAAACCATCGGCACGGCAGCACGGTTCGACCCCCAGCTGCGGGTACCGCGGCATCCCCGCCTGCGCCGCGGACTGGTGGTCGGCTACGAGCCCGATCAGGTCGTGGTCCTGGGCACGCCGAAGAAGCAGCTGTTCCGCGGCAGGTCGGCCACCGATCTGCTCCCCGCGCTCCTGGAACGGCTCGACGGCACCCGGAACCACGACGAACTGGCCCGTGAACTCGGGCGGCCCGAGGAAGTCGTCTTCAAGGCGCTCTCACTGCTGTGGACGTGCGGCGTGGTCGAGGAGGGGCCGCCCGACCGGCCACTGGCCCGGGAAGTCGAGGACGAGCTCGCCGACTTCCTGTCCCGGGTGGGAAGCGCCACCGAGGCCAATCCGGCCTGGGAGCAGGCGGCCGCCCGGCTCCAGACCACGCGGGTGGAGGTCTTCGGCCCGGCCACGGTGTCCGGGTTGCTCCGCCGCGAGCTCACCGGTTCGGTCCCGGCCGCCGTGGGCGACGACTGCCTCCCTTCGGCGGGGACGACCCTCGCCGTCCTGATCGAGACTCCGGACGACCACGCCCCCGCCGACCGCCGCCAGGCGCTGGCCGCACACTGCTGGAACAAGGGGGTGCCACTGCTGCGCCTGCGGCTGAGCGGTCGCCGGGCCGCCCTCGGCCCCTTCGTCGATCCGCGGACGACTCCGTGCCTGGACTGTCTCACCGTGGACGACGAGACCGACGACCGTACGCCCCTGGACGGCGACGTCGAGCTGGCCGTCGCACTGTTCGCCCGCGACCTGTTCGCGGCGGTCTCCCGGACGACACCGTCCCCGCTGCCGATGCGCTGGAGGCTGGTGGACCTCGAAACCCTGGCGCACAGGGACACCTCCTCCGCGACGCGGCCGGGCTGCCCACGCTGCTCGATCGCCGAGGGGCCGACCGCGCAGCGCGCTTCGCTGGCGACCCGGTTCGAGGCCTCGGTGGCCATGCCGCCGAAGGAGTTCGCCGACCTGAAGGCCCATCAGATGCACTACAAGCCTTCCAACCTCGCACTGCAACGGGTCTCGCGCACCTGGCCGGTCGCACCGGCCGTCGAGCTTCCCCCGCCCTCGCACGAACGGCTGTCACGGCAGTGGCCGCCCTCGGAGCCGACCGCCGGCACGCTCTCGCTGTTGCTGTCCGCCACCGCCGGGATCCGGGCGGACAGTGCGGAGCGGGTGGCCCGGTGGACGGCGAGCGGGGGCAACATCGGCTCGGTGACCGCCTACGCGGTGGTCCGTGACGTGCCGGGGGTCGAACCGGGGATCTACGGGTACGTGGCGACGGAACACCGGCTCGCCAGGCTCTCCTCCGGGATCGGCACGGTCCCCGGGGACTCACCGGCGACCGTCGTCCTGACCGGCGACTTCCCCAAAGTGGCCCAGAAGTACTCGGCGTTCGCGCTGCGCATCGTCCTGCTGGACAGCGGCTGCGCGCAGGCCACGGCCCGCGAAGCCGCCCGCACCCTGGGCCTCGGCCTCGCCCTGCGCCCGCACTGGGACGACGACGGCATCGCGGCGGGGCTCGGGATCAACCCCGATGTGGAACCGATCACGGCGGTCATCGACCTGGGAGGCAATCGGTGAGCAGCCCGCACGACCTGGCAGCGGAACTCATCGGCGCCTTCAGGACGACCGCCGGCTCCGCGCCGGGCCCCGCCCGCGAACGGTCGGCGCCGAGTCCGCTCCGGCCGCCCACCCGGTTCGACCCGGTCGACCGGCCCCGGACGGACCTGCTGACGACACTCCGCAAGCGCAGGTCCGAACGGTTCTTCAGCCCCGACGCCGTTCCCGCCGCCCTACTGGCCGACGTCGTCGCGCGCGGAATCAGGGCCGACGTCGACTCCTGGCCGCAGGAGCAGGAGCAGTCCGCGTTGCAGGTCGACGTGGTGGCCTTCCGGCTGGACGGACTGGAGCCCGGCATGTTCGGGCTCGACGCCGGGCGGCGTGAGTACACCCCGGTGGCTCCCCTGCCGGCGCCGGAGGCGCTCCACGACCTGACCCTCCAGTGGGAGTTCTGCGACTCCGCGGCGATCGTCTCGATCGCGGCGGACCTCGACCGGGCGAGCGAGCTGCACGGGGCGCACGGCTACCGCAAGCTCATGGGCCGGGCGTCCGCCGCCGCGTACACGATGTGGCTCGACGCGGTGGCCGCCGGTCTGGTCGGCACCGTCTTCGCGGGGTTCATCCCCGCCTCGGTCCGTGGACCGCTCCGCAGCGACGGCGCGAGCCGCCACCAGCTCTTCGCGCTGGCCCTCGGTGGCGCACCCGCGCGGCCACCCCACACACCCCCGGGGCCGTCCGGCCACCGGTGATCCACAAGGAAGAACGGAAGGAGTGATTCCGATGAATGACGCGACTCCGCCGGAACTCGACCTGCACACCGTCGAACTGCCGGAGGACGGCCTGTTCCTGGAGCAGGTCCCCGACGGGGTGGCGCTGGGCACCTTCAGCACCACCTCGACGGCGTCGACGGCGTCCTGCCCCGCCAGCAGCGCCGGCAGCGTGATGACGGCCAACTGCACCGGCTAGTACGGAAAGGAAGGGGAAACCCATGACCGAACTGGAACTCTACGTGCTCGGCGACCTCGAGGACGCCCTCGAGATGGAGACCCTCACGGACGGCAACGCCCTCTCGTCCGTCTCCACCGCGGGTTCGGTGGGCACCGCGTCGTGCCCGGCCACCTCCGCGTCCTCGTTCACGTCGTTCTCCTCGTACACCTGATCCCCAGGCACCACTCCCAGAGAAGGGACGTCGATCCATGACCGAGAACACCACCGACAGCCAGTTCGACCTCTACGCCCTGGAGGGCGACCTCGCCCTGGAGGAGCTGCCGCAGGGCAACGCCCTGGGCTCCTGGTTCTCCGCGGCCTCCGCGTCCACGGCGTCCTGCCCGGGCAGCTCGGCCGCGACCGTGGGCACCGCCTCCACCTTCGGCTGACCGGACCCGCGCAACCCACCACCCCACGGAAGGAAGGGAAATCCGCATGACCGAGAACACCGCCGACGGCCAGTTCGACCTCTACGTGCTGGAGGGCGACCTCGCCCTGGAGGAGCTGCCGCAGGGCAACGCCCTGGGCTCCTTCTCCAGCGCGACGTCCGCGTCGACCGCGTCCTGCCCGGCGACCTCCGCCTCCAGCCTGACGTCCGCCTCCACCATCGGTTGACCGATCCCGGCGGGCGGTGTCGTACGGCCGTGACCACCTGACGCCGTCCCGCCGGGCCCGGCCCGACCGGCCCACGGCGCTGAGCGAAGCGCCGTGGGCCGGAAGGACATCGCACCATCCCGCAGCATCCTCCGCAATGACACGTCCGGGGTGGCCGAGGAGCGACTCGGTCACCCCGGGCGTCCAGGTGTACAGGGAGAGGCAGAGAGCAGTGATCAGTTCGCCACCGAAGCTCCGGGAGGAACTCGAAGTCATCCGCGGGATGGACGACATTCCGTTGATCTTTGATCCGGTCACCGGGAACTACCACCGCATCACCCGGGCCAGCGAGGTGGTGCTCACCTACCTGGACGGGACCCGCACCAGGGACGACCTCGTCGACTTCTTCGCGAGCCACGGCCGAGCCGGATCCGAGGCGTTCACCCGGCAGTTGGACTCCTTCCTGGCGAGCCTGGAGAAGAGCGGTCTGCTGGAAGGCTCGCAGCCGCCGGAGAGGCCCGGGGGCAACCGGGTCCGCACCTCGATGCTGATGCCGCGGATCGTGCTGACGAAGTCCCTGCCGACCGTTCTGGAACCCGTCGCCCGGCTCCTGCGCGCAGCGCCCGCACGGCTGCTGGTCTCCGTCGCCGTGCTCGCGGCGCTGGTCGGATACGCGACCGGCTTCCACACCCTGTTCACGGCCACACCGTCGCTCCAGCAGCTGGCCGGCCCCGCCTTCCTGGTGGCCACCGGCGTGATGCTGTTCCTCGTCCTGCTGCACGAGACCGCGCACGCCCTGGTCGCCCAGATGCTCAGGGCCCCGATCCGCGGGCTCGGCGTCGCGCTGCTCTTCTACTTCATGCCGGTGGCCTACGTCGACCGCACCGATGCCTACCGGGTCCGCGCCCGCAGCGGCAGGGTCGTCCTGGCGCTGGCCGGGATCCTGAGCGACGGCGTGTTCTGCGGACTCACCGGGGTGGTGGCCACCCACTCCACCGGATTCGTGCAGCACACCGCGACCTTCGTGCTGGGCATGCAGCTGCTCATGCTGATCGTCAACCTCAACCCGCTGATGCCGAGCGACGGGTACACCGCGCTGGAGGCCGCGAGCGGCCGGACCAACGCCCGCGGCCGGGCCTTCGCGCTGCTCCGCGGCATCCTCGAGCGACAGCCGCTTCCACCCCACCTGGAGAACCTGACCACCCGCGCCCGCGCGGCCTACGTGGTCTACGGGCTGTTCTCGGTCGGCTACGTCTGCTTCCTGGCCTTCTCGATGATCCGGGCCGTCCCGGTCAGCATCCACCTGGCACTCTCGGCGGTGGGCCGATGACCGCCGTCGCCTCCGTCCTGTTGACCCGGGTGGCGGGCCTTCCCGCCGACTCGCTCGACCTGGTCGGCCCCACCACCCGGAAACTGCTGTCCGAGCTCTCCGCCGGCTCGGAGCGGCTCGACGCCCTGGCCCCCGAGCTCACCGAACTCCTCTTCTCCCTGGTCCCCCGACTGGACGACGACGTGTCGTTGCGCCGAAAGGTCCTGGCCGGCAAGCGGGCGGTCAACCGGCTCGATCCGCTGCCCTGGGACGCAGAGGTGCTGCGGCGGTTGGCGAAGCGCATTCCTCCCGAGCAGGTCTCGACCATCGAGAGCTGGATCCGACTCACCCTGGCCCGGCAGGAGTTGGCGGCCGAACTCGGCGAGCAGCTGGCCGAGGACCGGGAGCGGGCCGTCCAGCGACTGGGCCACGCCCTGCGGTCGACGGAGTTCGCCGAGTCCCTCGCCTTGGCGGCACCCGACTGGACCGTCCACGGCCGGCGCCGGGCGGGGTCGGCCAGGAACCTGAAGACCCTCTACTCCTACGTCGCCCGGGCCGCGGTGAAGACCAGCCCCTTCTCGGGGTTGACCACCGTCGGGGTGGCCGGGACGACCGGGCTGGGCCGGTCGCGCAGCCGCACCTCCGCCGCCCTCGCGCACCTGGCCCTGCAGCGTCTCGCGCGCGACGTCCGGACCGCGGGCCTGCTGCGGTACCGGACCGCCCCGGTCCGCCCGGGCGGCCCGACCGAACCCGACGGGCTGCTGCTGCACAGCGAGGTGACGGCCGCCGAAGGGGTCATCTGGCGCCATGACCGCACGGTCGAGGCGGACTACGCCCTCCCGCGGCTGAGCCGGCTGCCGGAAACCACGACCCTCTACGAACTGCTCGAAACACTCGGCGGGGAGCACCCGTTCGCCCGCTTCCGGCGACTGCTCGACACCGGTCTCCTCCATCCGATCCCGCCCTGGCAGCGGGGTGACGACCCCCTGGCAGCCCTGGCAGCCCTGGCCGAGCCGGTGGGCGCCGATTCGCCCGTCCCCCACGCCGACCTCCTCCGGGCGTACGAGCTCGGCGCCCACGCCCACCGGGACGGCGTGACCGGTCGGATCGAGGCCACGACCCGGCTCCAGAGCATCACCGCCGACTGGACCGAGCACAGTGACCGCAACGAACGCAGGCCCAGCGGGCTCATCTATGAGGACCGGGAAACCGATCTCCGGCTGCCGGACCCGCTGGCGGTGCCCCAGGTCCGTGCGGACCTGGAGGCCCTGGGCGCGAAGATCCGGCCGTACGTCTTCCGCTCCCACGTCTACGACTTCCTGCTGGAGCGGTTCCTCGCCGAGTTCGGTCCGGGCGGAGTCTGCCGGGATCCCCTCGGCTTCCTGATGCGGCTCACCGTGGACGGCGACTCGAACCCTCCGCTCGACCGCGCCACGGCTGCGGACATGGTGAGCCGCAACGACCCCGGGGACCGCGCCCGGCTGCCGGTCGGACCGACCAGCGCTCCACCGACAGCCGGGGTGCTGTTCCAACTGGAGGCGGCCGACCGGTCCGGGGTCTCCGACGGACGGTACCGACTGGTCGTCAACCACTTCGGCGCCGGCAGCGGCGGACTGTTCACCCGCTTCGGCCGCCTGCTCGGCGAGGACTTCCGGCGGGAGCTCGCCGCGCACGTCCAGCGCTGCTGGCCGGGAGTCCGGTGCCGGGAGCTCGTGGTCTGGACGGACTGCAACACCGTGCAGGCCGAGTGCAGCGGGCTGCTGCCGCCCCTGCTGCTGCCCGGCGAGGTCGGCTCGGACGACGGGATCACGCTCGACGAGACCGTGCTCGCCCACGACCCGGCGGACGACACCCTGTCCCTGTTCGACCGGCTCGGGGACCCGGTCGGCCTGGCCTACCTGGGCCTCATCCCGCAGCACCTGCTGCAGTCGTACCTCCGGCTGCTCGCCGTGCTGGCCGACCCGTGGGTGAACGGGTCGCCCCACTCCGACTACACGATGACCAAGGCGTTCGAACTGCGGGCGCACTGCGGTGCGGAGGTCGTGGCCCTGCCGCGGCTGGCGGACGGTCGGCTGGTCACTCGCAGGGCCTCGTGGATCGTCCCGGTCGACGCCGTCCCCCGGCCCGGCCCCGGCGACCGGGACGAGGCCGCGCTGGCCCTCCGGCTGGACGCGTTCCGGCGTGCCCACGGCATTCCGGAGGAGGTCTTCGTCCACCAACTCGGCCTCCCCGGCTTCAGCGTGACCGGCGACCGGAAGCCGATGTGGGTCTCGCTGGCGTCCCCGCTCTCGGCCGGGGTCCTCCGGCAGTGGCTGAGCCCGGAAACCAGCCATCTCCGCATGGTCGAGGCCCTGCCGGAACGGCACCTGCACCCGCAGACCGACGCCGTCGGACGGCCCCGGGTCACCGAGCACGCGGCCCTTCTGCACTGGCCCAAGGAGGTCTGACCGTGGACTGGTGGTACGTCCGCGCGTATCCCGGACACCCGGACCTGATGGACCCGGCCACCCGCGTCCTGGTCCCCTGGCTCGCCGGTCTGGCGGCCGAGGAGTCCGCCCCGAAGTGGTTCTTCACCCGCTACTGGGACATGACCGGACATCACCTCCGGCTCCGGATCCAGTGTTCCGAGGAGGGGGCGGACCGCATCCACGGCCGGCTGCCCGAACTCGTCGCACTCATGGACTCGCTCGGCAGGCCGGTGGTGACCGAGCGGCTGGTCCCCGGCTCGGTACCGCAGGGCCTGCCAGCCGGCCGGCGGGTCAGATGCTGCCTGTACGCCCCCGAACTGGCCAAGTACGGCGGGATCCGAGGCGTTACCCGGGCCGAGGAACTGTTCACCGCCTCGTCGTCCTGGTACTCCGAGGACGACCTGGCCGCGCTGGACCCGCTCCGGGAGCGTGCGGCCCTCGCGGTGACGTACATGGACTCCCTGGTGCGCGCGGCACTGCCGGCGGAGCACCGGCAGGAGTTCTGGGCCGCGCACCGGCGCCAGTGGGGCCGGCAGCTCAGGGCGGCCGTTCCGGTAAGGGACGAGCTGCGCGCCCTCCTCACCCGCCGGGCCGCGGCCGTGAACACCGGCACGACGGTTCCCGAGCGTCTTCGGCGGGGAGTCGAGGAGCACGTCGATCACGTCGCACTGACCCTCAACCGGGCTGCGGCGGACGGGAATCCGGTCGACCGTCAGGTACTCCTCCTGCACTACCTGCACATGGATCTCAACCGCTGGGGCTTCGTGCCGGCCGAGGAGAGCCTGCTCGGGATCGTCGCCGCGGCCCGTCGACATTCCAATTGAGGAAGCACTTGCCAAGTTGGCATCCTGATGCCAGTCTGAAATACGCAAGCAGCGGGACTCGACTCAGAAAAGACTCGGCCCAACAAGACTCGGCCCAACAAGGCCCGGCCCGACAAGGCCCGGCCCGTCAAGGCCCGACTCAGCAAGGCTCGACTCAGCGAGACGCGACGAGAGGCTGACGCGGAATGCCGGCACACGACCCAGCGATCCTGTTCGAGAACGTCACCAAGCGCTATCCGGGACCACACGGGGAAATCTCCGCCATCCGGGGAATCAGCCTGACCGTCCGCCACAGGGAGGTCTTCGGACTCCTCGGCCCCAACGGTGCCGGGAAGACCACCAGCATCGAGACCTTGGCGGGCTTACGCCACCCGACCGAGGGAAAGGTCCTCGTCCTGGGCTTCGATCCGGTCGGTCAGCGGGACGAGATTCGCAAACACGTGGCCATTCAGCCGCAGCAGGCCGCCCTGTTCGAACAACAGACGGTGGCCGAACTCCTCCGCGTCTGGGCCTCGTTCTATCCCGCCCCGGACACCCCCGACGCCATCATCGCCCGGATGGGCCTCCAGGACTCGCGGAACGTCAGGGTCGCGAAGCTCTCCGGCGGCCAACGGCAGCGACTGCTCGTCGGTACCGCACTGATCTCCCGTCCGCGGGTGCTGGTGCTCGACGAGCCGTCGACCGGCCTCGACCCCAACGCCCGGCAGGACCTGTGGAGCGCCATCCGCGACTTCCGCAAGGCGGGTGGCACGGTCCTGCTCTCCACCCACTCGATGGAGGAGGCCGAAGCGCTCTGCGACCGGGTGGCGATCCTCCACAAGGGCGCGGTCGTGGCCTGCGAAGCGCCCGCGGACCTGATCGCCGAGCACGCCCCCGAACGGGAGTTGCACTTCAGCATCCCGACCGGCGGCGATCTCGCCCTCCTGCGGAACCGGGCCGGGATCACGCAGCTCAGTGCACACGACGTCGACGGCCGCACCCAGGTGACGGTCCGCACCACGGATTCCGACGCGGTGGTCGGCCTGCTCGCCGGCCCGATCGGCGCACGTAACATCCAGATCAAGGAGGCCGGGCTGGAAGCGGTCTTCCGCCGGCTCACCGGAACCGACTTCGACGGCAACGACGGCATCAACGGCACCGACGGCACCGACGGCATCCGAGGCACCGACGATGCGGAACGCGTCGGTGCGGAACACGTCGATGCGGAAAGCGTGGCATCGTGACCACCTCCTCCGCCACACGCGAACTGGCCCTCCTGCACGCGCGCGAACTCCTGCGGGACCGAAGGTACTTCTACTTCGCGCTGTTCTTCCCCTTCGGAATGACGGGGATCTTCCTGACCATCGGCGCCATCGCCCCCAAGAGCTCCGGCACGCCGGACTTCATGCAACTGGTGATCCCGATGGCGCTGTTCCTGGCCGTCACCAGCACGGCTCTGACCGTCACCACCGGCCCGCTGGCCAACCTGCGCTCCAAGGGCACGCTCCGACTGCTCGGAACCACCCCCGTCGGCCGGGCGCGACTGGTGTTCACCCACATGTCCGCCCGGATCGTCATGGTCGTCTGCCAGGCGCTCGCTCTGCTCGTCCTCGCGTACGCCATGGGGAAGGTCGAGGCGAGCCGGCTCCCCGCCCTGTTCGGCATCACCCTCCTCGGCCTCGCCATGTTCGGTGGAATCGGCTACCTGATCGGCGGAAGGCTGTCCTCTCCCGACGCCGCCACGAACGTGGGCACCCTCGTCCAGCTCCTGTCACTGTTCCTGAGCGGCCTGGCCTTCCCTCTGCACCTCATGCCCGCGGCCCTCGCCAAGACCCTCAGCGTCCTGCCCACGACGTGCTTCGCGGACCTGATGACGACCCAGATGTCCGCCGGAGAGCCGTACCACCCGGCGTGGCTCTCCGCCTCGGTCGTCGCCGTCACCGCGGTGGCCGTCACGTTCCTGGCCGTCCGCACGTTCAGGTGGGACCAGGGCGAGGCCGGATAGTTCCGGCCGGTCACGGGAACCACCAACCAGTGCGAAAGCCATGAAGGAAGAGAAGGAAGAAGGCGTAACGGTGGACAAGCAGGAAGCGGAGCAGGCGCTCGCCTCGGCCGAAGTGCTGGCCTCGCGGATGCGCAGGGGTGCCCGGTCCCATGTCGTCGGCGTCGTCCTGCTGGGCCTCGCGATGATGGTCTCGACGGCCGTGTACGGGTTACTGATCCAGCCGTCCACCCGGTACTCGATGCCGTTCGGGCTCCTGTTCCCCCTCCTGTTCCTGGGCATCTACACGGCGACGCGCCCGGTCGTACCACGGCACCACCGGGCGCGGTACGCCGTCATCACCTCGGCCGGAGCAGGTATCTACAGCCTCACCGTGCTCATCGGTACCGTAAAATTCTCCGGCGAGCCGCTGTGGTGGCTGCCAGGAGCGGTCCTGTGCGCCCTTCCGTTCTTCCTGGTCGCACTCCTGGACCACAGAGCCAAGCCTGCCGGATCGGGAAACACATGAGCCATCCACGGTGGTCACTCGACACCGTCATACACGCGCCGATCCGGCTCTCGATCACCGCCGCACTGGCCGCAGTCGACGAGGCCGACTTCAAGTCCATCCGCGAGGCGGTCGAGATCACGGACTCGGCGCTGTCCAAGCAGATCGCACTGCTGGAGGAGGCCGGATACGTGCAGGTGCGCAAGACCTTCGTCGGAAAGCGCGGCCGCACCTGGCTCTCCCTCACCAAGGCCGGCCGGACAGCACTGGACCGCCACCTGAACGCCCTCCGGGAGATCGCCGGCTGGGACGCCGAGGACACCCGGCCGCACTGAACACCCCCGAACGGCCGGGGGGTCGGTCCCGGCACCGTCAGGAAATGCGCTCTCGTACTCGGTCGTCCAGGTTCCCCTCCACCCAAAGGACCCTCCGGGCCTCGGCGATGACCTCCGCGTCGATCTCGTCGACCGTGCGACCGGTCACCCGGAGGAGGTCGTACTCGTCGTCGAGCGATGACAGGCCAACAGCCAGCTCCAGGTCATACCCGAACCGCCGCTGGACTTGAGCGGCCAGTTCACGGGGAGTGAGCCGACCATCCAGCATCCGGGAGGCCAGGAGACGAACCCCGGCCTCGGAAGCCTCGTCGCTTCCGAAGGTGTAGTACGTCAAACCCTGCTCTTCGAGAGCGGCCGGCAGCAGGTTCGGAAGCTCTCGGTCTGCCTCCGCCTTCTCGCACGCGGCCAGAGCACGCAGGGCCGGGCCGTCCAAACCGGTCGCCAGTGCATCGCAGGCCGCGAGAACGACCTCGTTGGCGGAGCCCGTGCTCAAGCTCCACCGCTCTGCTTGCTCCTGAAGCCGAGCGGCACTCTCTTCCCTGGAAGTCACACACCCATGATCCCCGACGGGTCCCAGCAGCAAAGCCGGCCTCATGTCCGGACGGGCCACAGCAGTACCGCAGTACCCGGGCCCGCGCCGTCTACCAGCACATGACCAGCGACCGGGACCGCGCCATCGCCGACCGTACGGGCCGTCCGCCAGGCGCTCGGCGAGCAGAGGCCGGCGCCGGGGGGCATCCGGCACGCCGGTGGCACGGAACGGGTAGAACCCTGGGAACGCTCAAGGGCCAGTTCGAGGATCAAGCCTCCGAACCGGCCCTTCGCGCTGGTGGGCGCGGACGGCTTCGAGCCGCCGACATCCCTGGCCTGGTGACCAGGACTCGGGCCGCCGAGGCCGTTGATCGGTCACGTGATCGATCGATTCATGAGGACCTCGACCGACTAAACGGCCGCCAGGCCGGCCCGGTGCGCCGGGCGGAGGACGGCTGCTCAGCGGGCGGGTGCTACCACTTGGCCCAGGAGACGTTCCAGCCGCCGAGGCCGTTGTCGGGAGAAACGGTCTTCTCCTTGGTGTTCACCACCGTGACGACGTCGCCGATCAGCGAGCTGTTGAAGAACGACCCGGCGGGGGAAGTGTCGCTGCCGCCCTCCACGTCCTTGAGCGAGACGCAGCCGTGGCTCGTGTTGGCCTTGCCGAACAGGTCGACCTTGTACCAGTAGTTCCCGTGGACGTAGGTGCCGCTCGTCGTCAGCCGCATCGCGTGCGGGGCGTCGGGGATGTCGTACTCGTCGCCCAGGCCGACGGTCTGGGAGTTCATGTGGGTGACCTTCTCCTTGGACATGATGACCATGGTCCCGCCCCAGGAGGGATGCTTGTCGTCGCCGAGGGTGGCGGGCACGGTGGTGGCCTTGCCGTCCCGCCTGATCGTCATCTGGTGCGCGGCGGCGTCTGCGGTGGTGACCTGTGACCGGCCGATGGTGAACGGTTCGTCCTTGTCGACGTCGCCCCACACACCGGGGGCGACTTCGACGTTCTTCAGCCGGTAGTGGATGGTGACCTTGGTGTTCGGCTTCCAGTAGTCCGCCGGGCGGAAGTCGATCCGGTTGTCGCCGAACCAGTGGCCCTTCACCTCCGTCCCGTTGTCCGTTTCGAAGGTGATGGCCTTGGCGACGGCGTCCTTGTTCACGATCCCGCTGCTGAACTCCACCTTGACGATCATGCCCACACCGTAGGTATGGCCGTCAGCGATGTTGTCGTCGGTGGACACCTGCTTGCCGGGCGAACCGGTGGTGAAGGCGCTGGTGGCTGCGGCGATCAGACCCTCGGCGTCCTTGGCCTGGGCGTTCACCGTGTACGCCGCGCCGGGGGCGAGCGCGGCGGCGGGCTTCCAGCCGGTGCCGTCCGCCGTGATCGAGCCCTGGACGGGCTTGCCGTCCTTGTCGGTCACGTCGACGGCGGTGAGCTTGCCGTGGGACACCGACACCTGGAGCGCGGTCGGTGCGACTCCCCGGGCCCCGTCCTTCGGCTCCACGTCCAGCACGGCGGTCGACGTCTTCGGCGCGGCCGTGGCCGCCGTCCCGCCGGGGGCGCCGGGCGTGGCGGGGGTGGCAGAGGTGACGGGGCCGGCGGCGTCAGCGCCCTTGTCCCGGCCGTCGCCGTCGCCGCAGGCCGCGGACATCAGCAGGACCCCGCCCACCGCCAGCGCCACCACACCGCGGTGGAATCGGTCGTTGGTGCGTATCGCGGCCCGGGCCGCCCGAACAGTGCTCACAGTTGCTCCCTCCAGGTGTTCGCCGTCAGCTTGTGCGCCGGTTCGTCCCCGCCGCAACGGTGGGCCGGCGATCTGGGACGCGGGGACGCCTCTACCCTGTTTGAGCTGGGAAGACGTAACCTTCCTGGGACGCGCCGGCAGGGGCTCGGGATGGCGCGGCCGGTGCCGCCGGCGACCTCGGGGGAACCGTGAGACGGTCTGCGGCGTGCTTGCCTGCCGGAGCTCACGTCGCGTCGGAGTCCCGGCGATCCGGATGCCGGCGATCCGGTTGCCGGCGACGGGCCGGGTCACCGCGGCGGTAGCTCCGAGGGGGTTCGCGAACGGTTGGAGGATCAGTTTGGAGGGGACCGGGGAGTTGAGGGAGGCACAGGAGATCGCACGGCTGCTCCAGGAGCTGAAGAGCCGTTCGGGTCTCAGTTACGGCGTGCTGGCGAAGCGGCTGCACGTGAGCACGTCCGCGTTGCACCGCTACTGCACCGGCGACGTGATGCCGGTGGAATTCAATCCGCTGGAGCGCCTCGCGCGGTTGTGCCGGGCGACCCCGGAGGAGCGCACCGAGCTCTACCGGCTGTGGGTCGTCGCCCACACGTCGCGGGGGAACCGGCAGGCGTCCGCACCCACCCCCGCGCCGAAGGCCCCGCCAGCGGTTGCGGGGACGGCACCGGAACCGGAAGCGGAAGCGGCGCTGGCACCGGCGCCGGCACCGGTCGCGTGTCTGGTCCCCGAACCGGAACCGGAAGCACGACCGGCCGCCGAAGGCGTCGTGGAGGTCGGGACGGCCGCCCCTGCGCGCACCCCCGCCGTGCCGTCATGGCGGCGAGTACGCCCGGGCCTACTCGCCGCCGTGACGGCCACCGCCGTCCTCGCCGCCCTCGGGGCCGTCGCCACCGGGCTCAGGACTCACCCGGGCGGTCACCCCACGTCCGCTCCCGCCCCGGCGGCGGACGCCGGGGCGACCGGCGCCGTGGACCGGGGTGCGAGTGCCCCGATCACCGTCACGGTCCGCCCGTCCCGCCGGGACGACCCCGAGTGCGACGAGTACGTGGTCGACCACCCGCCGTCGGAAGTCCCCCGCCCGCCCGCGGTGGCGGACGCCCCCGCCTGGGCCGCCAAGACCGGCGCGGTCCCCGGCCACTATCTGTCGATCGAACTCATCGTGCAGGGCACCGGCAGCGACACCGTCGTGCTGACCGCCCTCAACGTCCGCATCGCCCGGATCGCGGCCCCGCTGGCCTGGAACGCCTACTCCATGGGCGAGGGCTGCGGCGGCGGAGTCGGCGTCCACTCGTTCGACCTCGACCTGGACGCGGCCCACCCCCGGCCGGTGCTGTTCGAGGGCAGCACCGGCCTGCCGCTCAAGGTGAGCGAGCGGGACCCGGAGGTCATCGAGGTCAACGCCCAAACCACCTCCCACGACGTCAGCTGGTACCTGGACCTGGAGTGGTCCAGCGGCAACCGGACGGGCACGCTGACCATCGGCCCCGGCGCGGGCACGCCCTTCCGCACCAGCGCGCTCAAGGGCCGGCCGCTGTACAGATACCCGCCCGGCGGGAAGGCCTGGGAACCGAGCCCCTTCCAGGAGTGACGGGACGTCCTCCGCCGACCGGTCGGCGGAGGACGTCCACCCGCCCCTGCCGGGCGTCCGGACGTCGGCGCCGGGGGTGAGGCTGTCCTGCTCCCCGCGCGTCGCGGCGCTCCGCGCCTATCGCCAAGCCGGTTCTCGTGCACGACCGCCACGTGCCCCTCGATCCGGCGGGCCTGTGGCACGGATTCACCACCCGGACCGGCCGGCCGATCGAGCCCCGGAACCTCAGCCGGTCCTTCGAGCGGATCGCTGCAGACGCCGGTCTGCCGCGCATCCGCCTGCACGACACCCGGCACGGCTGCGCGACGCTGCTCGTCGCGGCCGGTGTCGCCCTGAGTGGTGACGGAGATCCTCGGCCACAGCCAGATCGGACTGACGATGAACGTCTACACCCACGTCACCCAGGACACCCAGCGCGAGGCCCTCGGCAACATGGACCGACTGCTCAAGCGCCGCCACCGATGTCAGCCTGAGATGTCAAATGCCCCGGACCTTGATCGGTCCGGGGCATTTTGGCTGGTGGGCGCGGACGGTTTCGAACCGCCGACATCTGCTTTGTAAGCTCGTTCGACCGCTCGAACAGGCTCAGCGAAGTCGCTCGCGCCTCCCGGCATCCGGGCGCCGGCAGCCTTCCTTGCCGCCTCATGTCCGTCGGTGTTGCCGTCAGGATCTGCCGTCAGCAGGGGTACCTGGACCTACTTCAGCCGTTGATCCTGCCCTCTGCGGCACCCATCGGGTCTCAGCGGGCAAGACTTGAACCCACAGCCACTTCGTCCCGGATGAGGTTCGGGACGGTAGCCGGCCTGCGCTGATCGGCGTTTCTCCTGATCAGACTGCCGGCCTTCGTCAGACTCGCTGCCGTCGAAGGCCTCCTCCACCGCTGTTCCACGTCCATCGGATTCCCCCTCCTCGAATACCGCTCCTCCAGCAGTGACTGACGAAACGTTCGATTCAGCCTGGAGCAGCCACTGTCGTTTCTCCCGAATCAGCGACATCGGCTGACACACTGACGGCGGCTTCGCTTCGGGGGTCACTCCGCAAGCCGTGCGAGCGCCGAACGGCGCAGGCACACGACGGCGCCGGGAATCGCCCGGTACCGATCGTCTCGCACGTCCAGAGACTCGATCGACGCCAAAACGATCAAGAGAACGTGGGCGTGACCCCCTCGTCCTCGCAGACCACGCGAGTCGTGGTCCGAGGAGGAGCGCAGTGGAGCCTTACGACGAGATCGACAACATGCTGTCGCCGGACGCCCTCTTCTGGGCAATGGAGCCGTTCGGCCCGCCTATGGGCGATGCCGCGTGCGCCACCTGGAACCCGGCGCATTTCCCGACCCAGCGGGACCAGCAGGCGGCCTTCGATGGCGAGTCGACCATGCCGGAGCGGGATATCCCGCAGGCTCGCGAGATGTGCCGCAAGTGCCCACTTCTGGAAAGCTGTCGGCGGTACGGCCTGGACAGCCGCGACGACCATGCGTTCTTGGCCGGTGAAACGGTCGAGGAGCGGCGGAGGACGTGGCGGAAGTCCGGCGAGATCGCCAAGCGGCGCCGCCGAGTTGCCGCGCTCCACGACCGACGGGTACCGACCACGCTGATCGCCTCGTTGCTTGGGCGCGACGAGAGCTCGATCCGCAACGACCTGCGCGAGCTGGGCAAGCGCCCCTACGACCCGCTCACCTCCGCCTGAGAACATTCGCCGGCCGACCCACCGGGTCGGCCGGCGACTCCGGCACCCCATCCGATGACCTCGAACATGGAGGACGACGTGACCGACCAGGACAATACCGAGTACGAGAGCACGACCGAGGGCGTCGAGGAGTCAGACCCGCGCGAGGATGAGCTGGAGGCGGACGAGGAACCGGGAGGGGACGACGCGATCATCTGGTCGCGGTTCCGCGACGCCGAACTGCCAGCCTTGCCAAAGATGGCAGCGGTCGACCGCGCGATCAAGGCCGGAGTGGACGCCGGCCTGCCCATCGAATTCGCCGTCTCACTGGCCCATGCCGCCGTCAACCCCAGCGAGTTGCGATCGCTCCTGCGACGCCCGACCCGAGTCAACATCGCCGGCGGTGTCATCGAGGCGATCGACCTCGACCTCTGGGTGCCCGGCCTCGTACCGCTGCCCACCAACAACCGCACTATGGAAAGGCGGGTGTACCCCGCCGCCGGCGCCAAGGGGCACGCTGGGCCGCTGACCGGCCCCCGTTCCGCGCCCGGAGCCACCACCACGTTGTGGATCGAAGGCAACGACGTCGGACATGTCCAGGACGAGACCGAGCGAGCCCGCGACTTCATCCTGACGAAGAACAATCTGTACGCGTCCATCGCCGCCCGGGGAATCGCCATGCCGGTGAACGTCGTCTTCTTCGAGCTACGGCACCGCGATGATCAGCCCTCTATGCCCCTTCTCGGCACTGCGGACGGCTCCAGTCGCATCATCAACGCCCAGCAGATTCTTGGTCTCACCGACCCTCAGACCCACTACCACTTCCCCACGAACCGCGATGACTACCGTCGCTTCATCGGGTCCGTCACGGGGGCCGACTTGGAGGACCTGCGTCCGACTCAGCGGGAAAAGGTCATGTCGCGTCGCAACGCGTTGATCACGCCGGCACGAGTATTCCTCCGCTTCACTCCGACCGGCGAGAGCTACGACTACGCGCGGGCGGTCAACGCTTTCGTCGGCATGCTCCACGTCGACCCTCCCCGGCCGTGGAGCCAGACCGGCAAGCTCGAAGCCATGGCCGAGGCCGTCCTCGACGTGCTCCGCGGCGTCGATGTTCTAGACGACCCTGTCCACGACTACCTTGCGGGACTGCTTACCCCGGACCAGGCCAAGGCCCACGGCCTACCGGTCGAATACGACGAACAGGCTGCCTTCGTCCTCGCAACTCTGCTCCGCGTGCAGCACCGTGACCTCGTCGATCGGGGGATCCGCGACGTAACCGCCCAAAGAAATGTCGGCGCCGGCCGGCGTACAGATGTGATCGCGGAGTTGGCCTTGCGGCCCACCCGAAGCCTCGCGACCACCATGAGTGCCAGTGATCCCGCACGCGCCCGAGCCGAACGAATGCGTGCTCCTTACCTCCGAACCGCCCGGCTGACGCGGTACGCGACTGTCGAGTGGAAGGTAACCGGCCGGGCACCCGAGGAGCTCCTGCGGGCCGCGTTGAACGAGCTCAATGCAGACCAGAACGGCTCGCACTCCGATCCCGGCATGTGGATCAACCGAATGGAACTCGCGGCGATCGCCCAGTACCACCTCACCTTCTGGGGCGCGCTCAAGCGCGAGGCCATGGGGTCCAACAATGGGGACAAGCGTGGTCCGCAGCAGATCCTCGACTTGATGCTGAGGAGCCAACAGGGCCTGCGGCTGCTCGCCCAAGCGATCGTTGACGGGCGGGCCAAGGAGCCGCCGCGGCAGGTCACTAAGGATGGAGACTTGGTGCTCGGCGTTCGCGACGAGTACGGGGCGTGGCATGCGAACGGCTCAGGCACGCCGATGCCCATAGACGACGCATGGCTGCGCTATGAAATCTTCTCCCCTGGGACGCCCCTCCCGCAGCCCGTCACGCCGCCAAACGAGTCACCGCTGGCGAAGGCGGCACGACTGAAGAATCAGGTCACCACCTTCATCAACCAGATCACTCTCGATATCGAGGAGCTCAGCACCATCAGTGCGCCCCAGGGCGGATCGCTCCTCGACGAGGAGGGGTGGGCGAATCCAACCCCACTCCTTCACCAACTTATGGAGACACACTCACAGATCAGCTACTGGGCACGCGTCGCAAAGCGCCAGATGAACCGACCTACCGACTAGCGCGGCTGGGGGACGCCCGACGGGCGTCCCCCAGCGAGTCAACGGCTCCTTCGTCCCGAATAGAGTCCGGTGGCCCGCTCGACCTAGGTGGACATTGAAACCGCTGGTCAGACCGTCGAGGTCCGGTCAGCTCCGCCGGGGCCCTGCCACCTGGCTTACAAGATCCTCTCTCAGCTTTCTCCCACACCGGTCCTGGACAAGGTCCGGGCCCCGACTGCGAGGAACTGGCGATCTGTTCGGTGTCAGCGTGTTAGGGCACTCTTGCAATATGCGTGCTCCGAGAGTCCAGTGCCCAATGTGCGGACGGTCAGTTGCGCTCATGCCGACTCGCCGCGCCGGCTACGGCGTGGTCCACGACCACAAGAAGGATCGGCGCTCCCTTGTCCTCTGCGAGGGCAGCATGAGGCAGTTGGCTCTGACGGAGGCGGTGGTTTGGCAGGATGCCCTCCCCGGTGTGAATGAGGTCGAAGAGACGGCGCCCACGCTCTTCTAAGAAGCCCCGTCGGAGCCTGGCGACCTGCTCTATCCGCCCCTGCGTCAACCTTGAGCGAGGGTGTCCGATGCCAGCAGCACTGAGCTCTCGGCGAAAGACCGAGCGCTGTCGGTGCCGGTCGATAGGTTTGTAGCCGATGACGACCCGGCGCGCACCGGGTCGGCGGCTCGTGATGAGGAGGAGGAGAGAGATGACTGCCTGGGCGGTGCTCGCTGTGCAGGAACGTAAGCGAGCGGGATCCGGCTATGACGACCAGCCCTCAACCCACTACAGCTGGGACAGCACTGTTCCCAACGCTCGGAACCTCCAAGTTGGTGATCCGATCGTGCTGTGGGACAGGGAGACGTTGCTCGGCATGTCCGTGATCGAGGCGATCGAGGTGGGTGACGGTGAGAAGGACACTCCGTTCTGCCCGTTCTGTAAGCTCGCCAACGTCGCGCCGCGGAAGACGCTGACGCCGGTCTACAAGTGCTGGAAGTGCAGGAAGGAATTTGACGAGCCTGGGTGGACGCACAAGGTCATCAAGACTTACCGCAGCCGACACGAAGCTGGCTGGATCGACCTGCGTGGGGTACTGACTGCATCCCAAGTGCGAAAGCTCTGCGTCAGCGAGGACTCTCAACACGCCATGCGTGAACTGCGTTGGGACGACTTCAACACAGCCCTCGCCGAGACCGGCACCCCCACTCCTCTCGACATCATCGAGACGACCCGAGAGGTCATCGCCGGCGGTCACCGAAAGGCCACGGTCCGCGTTCGCATCGGGCAGCCGGCTTTCCGCAAGGCCCTCCTCGCCGAATTCGGGGAGATTTGCGCCTTCACCGGACCAGTCCCTGCACAGGCGCTTGACGCCGCTCACCTCTACAGCTATGCCGCCAACGGGAAACACCACAAGGGGGGAGGCCTGCTCCTTCGGCGAGACCTCCACCGACTGTTCGACCTCGGATTCCTCGCGGTGAATCCCGCGACCGGAACCCTCGACGTCGCCGGAAGCCTGGCCGGATTCCCCGACTATGCCAACCTGCACGGCAAGCAGGTCACTGTGTCGCTTACCGCAGACCGCGTGAAGTGGCTGGCCAAGCACTGGGCCATGCACCGTGGCGACTGAACCGTGATGGCCTAGCCCGCAAGAGTAGGCTTTCGCGCATTACGAGGTTACCCATTCACCGTCCGCGGTCGTCCGCGCCGCTGGTCAGCGGACTGTGCAGGACGGCTGCGGATCGCCACGGACACGGTGGACTGAGACCAGAACCGAGACCGGCGCTGCGGCTGCCAGACAGACCTACGTGCCCGAGCTGTCGTCACAGGGCTGCACGGATTGCGCCACTACCTTCGGCGCCGATCGCCTAGCATCTCGGCGGCTCTTGAACGCGTCGTGCTTGGCGGTCAACACATAGATGTACTCCATCAACGCTTCCGTCAACGCAAGGACATCCTCGGCGTCCTGACGCGACACATCCTCACCATGAGCGCCTTCGTTCCCAGCGAACCGCAAGGCCTGCGCCCAGTCGAAGAGCTGCCCCTCGATCTTCTTGGCCTGCCTCAAGGACTCGATCTTCTTGGCCAGGTCCCGACCGGTGGCGCCCTGCTCCTTGCAGATGAGCTCAAGCGCGCGTCGTGCCATCGTGGCAGTCGCCGAGTAGGCCTGCGCTTGATGGAAGCATCGATAAGCCTCCCTGAAGGCTCGCTCCACCTCGTACGGCAGACCCGCGACCCATGGGACGCCGTTCGGCCACACGTTCTCCGGCTCTGCCCAGATATCAGGCCCCTCAATGAACACGGCTTGAAGAACCATGGCTGTACCGCAAGTGTCGCAAGCCACAAGCGTCACGTGGTAGGGCTCGTTTCGCCCGAACTCGTCAACGGGGGGCTCCAACACCTCACCGTGCACGGTCGCGAGCACCTTGGTCTTGCACACCGGGCAGTCAGCGATCTTGGGCGTCTTGCGCCCGTCATCAGAAGTGCTACGAGTCACACAGTCAGGCTATCGGGCTCACTGGTCGACGTGCTGCCCGTTTCACTGCTCCTGCCCACCCAGTCGCATTGAGAAGCGCCATGGGCAGTCACCCCTCAGGCTGGAAGTTCAACCCTGGAATCATTCATCCTGTCTAGGTATCGACCTAGAGAAGGGAGCGGCCAGTGCCCGAGCGGAGCCCGCGCGGTACCTACCTACGGATCGCCGATGCGCTACGGACCAAGATCAGCGGAGACTCCACTGTGACGGCGCTTCCCTCTGAGGCGGAGCTGATGGAGGAGCACGGCGTTGCCCGCACCACGGTGAAGCGCGCTCTCGACGTCCTCGCGACAGAGGGCCTGATTCGGTCGCAGCCCGGCGTCGGATGGGTTGTCGGACGCGCCAAGCCCAAGGTTCCGGTGCTCGACCAGCTCACCGCCCTCGCCCGAAAGCTCGACGTTGGGGCCGTCTTCCCCTCGGAGAAAGAACTCACCGAGCACACCGGTGCAGCGAGAGGTACCGTCCGACGCGCCCTCGCGCAGTTGGAGGGCGCCGGGGTCCTCGAAGTGCGCCACGGAAAGGGCCGAACCATCCGCGCCCTGCCCGCCAATCACACCTAGGAGCAGATGCCCGTGTGGGCCTACGACCTTGCCGAGTCCCTGCTGTCCACCGACCTCCCCCGCCGCTGGGCCCACTCCAAGGGGGTGGCCGGCAAGGCGCGCACCCTGGCTGGGATCCTCGGCCCGGACGCCGAGCTGCTGGAGTCCGCGGCTGTCCTGCACGACGTCGGCTACTCGCCGCAGATCGTCGACACCGGGTTCCACCCGCTCGACGGCGCCCGGTTCCTCCGCGCGGAGAACGTGGACGAACGCGTCGTGCGCCTGGTCGCCCACCACTCCTGTGCCCTGCTTGAAGCCGAGGAACGGGGCCTTCGCCGGGAGTTGGAGGCGGAGTTCCCGCTGGAGGAACCCCACTTGGTCGACGCGCTGATCTACTGCGACATGACCACCACTCCGGACGGCACGCCGACGACGACGCCCGACCGGATCGCCGAGATCGTGGGCCGGTACGGACCCGACAGCGTCGTCGGCCGGTTCATCCGGCGCGCCGAGCCGGAGATCGATGAGGCAGCGCGGCGGGTCGAGGGCCGGCTGCTCCAGATCGGCACGTCGGCCTAGCCGATGTACGGCTCCGTGCGGTCCGATGCCAAGCCGTGCTGGATCCGCAGCCGCATGGACGGGTGAATGTCCAGGTCGTTGAGGTCCGCCGGGTTCACCCAGCGGACCTCTTTCGACTCCGAACTCGTCCGCAGGACGCCACCGACAGGGCGTGCCCGGAAGCAGATGGAGAACTGCTGCCGGACCTCGCCGTCTTCGTAGGCCATGACGTGACCAGGATCCGTGTAGAGGCCGACGACCGCAGTCACCTCGACGTCGATCCCCGTTTCCTCGCGGACCTCGCGAACCACGGTGTCCGCCACGGACTCCCCGATGTCGTGCCCGCCGCCGGGGAGAGCCCACAGGTTGTTGTCCGTCTTGTGGATCAGCAGCAGCCGCCCATCGGTGTCCGTCACGACGGCGGTAACGGAGGGTACAACGGAGTTCGCCGGCGGGGCGGCCGGGTCATGGAAGTAGTCAATGCGGCTCATGCGGCCTCACTTTCAAGATGTGGCGAGGTGATGGCCCGGGAGCTCTCCCAGATCCGTTCGATGCTCGCCGCGTACGTGCTGAACAGCTCTCCGCCGGGCACCTGGGAGAGGTGCATCACCGGCGCCAGATAGGCTCCGACACCGTAGACATGTCCGTTGACGAGCAGGTCGTCATCGGATCGGTAGAGCGAGTTGTAGAGCGTCGTCGAATGGAGCCGGAACTCGACTCCGGGAACGCCGAACAGCGGCGCGTAGTTGGCGAGCGCGTTGCGAATCTTGCCCGCCATCGCCGGGCCGATCCCCTCATCCTCGCCCCGCTGGGCCACGCCCACGCAGTCGGGGTCGCCCAGCATGAGCCGTACGGGCACGCCAGCCTGCGCTTTCTCCCGAACGAGGCGGAAAAACAGCGGGTCCTCCGAGAGCCAGAATCCGGCGTACACCACCAGGTCGAAGTTCCGCGTGGACTTCGCATAGAGGGACGTCCATAGCTCTTTCGGCACGACCGCGCGGTGTGGGTACAGCTTCACCAGCTCAGCCCGGCCAGCTTCCGCCGCCGCGCTGCTGGTCTGCTCATCCGACCAGAGTTCCGACAGGTCTCGCTGCAACAGGTTGGCGAGCGCGTACTGGAAACGCCGGTACGGCCGGCGCTCGTCCTTGGCTTCCACCCATCGCTCGACGGTTCGCGAGCTCACGCCGAGCCGTTCCGCGATCTGCTCAATCGTCAAATTGCTGGCGAGGATTGCCCCTCGCAGCCTCTCATTGGCCATCTCGCCGCCCTCCCCTGGACGATGGTGCGGCGCTTGGACGATCCGGGACGACTTCGACCGTAGCGAAGTCGGACCGTAGCCGTCCAGACGCGCCGTGTTCCGACAGGGCCGGAGGGTCGAATCTATTGATGCGCGGCCGGGACTCACCGGCCGAACCAAACGAAGGACTTGACGAAGCGTCGGCTTCTCGGCATCGTAAGAGACATGTTCAACATGTCTCGCATCGCGAGGCTGGCGAGCTGACGGCCCTTCTTTGGGCTGCTCTGAGCTGGGTAAATGCGCCCGGAAGTTGGCCCGCCAGGGTCGGCCAGGGAAGCGCAGTTCCTTGAGAACTGAACAGTGATCGTGCGGGACCGACGCGAGGGCGGCGGTCGCGGTAGGTGCCTAGGTTGAGGAACCGGGGGCGAACCGCCGCGACGAACGAAGCCCTCCCCCTACGCAGTGGCATGCCACCCCTTCGGGGGTGTGGGGCCGGACGGGACGCTGACCAGGCCGATTCGTACGGCTGGATGGCGACACCGGGAGCACAGCGGAGTCCCAACGCACGTGGCGGATATGAGAAGACCGCCCCCGTGGTGACCGGGTGATGTCGCCGGCGGCAGCGAGCCACGCAGCACCTCCGATCCCGGGGGTGCGCCGCCCTGCTGGTGCTGAGCAGAGAGAGGCACCGGACCAGGCCCGTAAGACCTGAAGCCCGTAGGACGGGCAACCCCAACAGCCAGCCCCACCAGGGGCTTTGACCTGAGGAGCCTGCCATGGGCAAGGCCCATACCCCGCCCCGCCACTGACAGCGGGCGGGGCTCACCGCTTCCGGTCGCTCACCAGCGATCACGGTTCCCGGCGCGCGCCGGCCGCCCTCACGGCGGCGGGTTCGCGTCGGGCTCCGCGGCTGCTCGTGATTCGACGAGCGGCTGGGCCCGCATAAGGCGGGCCGCCGCGCTCCCGGCCAAGGTACGCGCGGCGGCCCAGCGGGCTCACCCACCGATTGGACGAGGTGAACCCATGAAACTGATTGTTGCCGGCCACAAGGCCGCGACCCCCGAGGAGTTCGCGGAACTGGCCTTCGGCACCGGCGCCGACTTCGGCTTCGGCGTCGATACCGAGCTGTTCGACGGCACCACCGATACCTCCACCGAGGAGCGGCTGGTCCGGCTCGACGCCGCGCGAGAGATCCTGCGGGACCTGGACGGGCCGGCGGCCCGGTTCGCGTCCGCGCTGATGCGCACGGCCGAGCGCCGCTGGGTGCTGACCTGGAAGGTGGCGGCCTGATGATTCGCCGCCTGTACCTCACCGGCACCCGCGTCCCGCACCACACCGCCCGCCCGTTGGCCACCCGGCTCGCCGAGTACCGGCCGAACCCGGACGGCAACCTGCCCGGGGCCGCCTGCGCCGACGCCGACTCCGACCTCTTCTACCCAGAGCCCGACCAGGACACCGAGATCGCGGAGGACACGGCCGCGGCGGCCTGGTGGGCCGAGCGGCGCGCCAAGATGATCTGCGCCGGCTGCCCGGTCCGCACGATGTGCCTGGGGCTGGCCCTGGAGCGCCGGGAGCCGTTCGGCATCTTTGGCGGCCTGAACGAGCACGAGCGCGCCAGCCTGCTGCGCAAGGCGGCCCGCTCCCGGGACCGGGTGAACACCGGGAGCGCCGCGTGAATGCTCACCGCTCCGGCGGGGGTGTTCACCGGGCGCTCACCGAGGTGCCCACCGAAGCCCAGATCCGCCGAACCTCCCGGGTGATCAGCGCCGGAACGTGGGTGCTGACGGGCGCGGTGGTCGCGGTGAGCATGTCCACCGCCGCCCCGTTCATCGACGCCCATTCACCCGGCTACGGCACCGGCCCAGTGATGGCGGTCGCCGGAGACGGGTGCTTCATCCTGAGCCTCCAGGCGGACAGCACCCTCTCCCGCTTCGGGGTTAAGCCCGGACGCTGGCCGGCAGTCTTCCGGTGGGTCACCGGGTTGGCCACGGTGTGTCTCAACATCGGGGCCGCCGCACTGGCGAAAGACCTGGTCGGCGTCGTGATCCACCTGATCCCACCGCTGTTGCTACTGCTCGTCGCCGAGGCCGGACCCGCCTACCGCCGGGCCCTGGCCCGCCTCGCCCAGCGGCCCCAACCGCTGCTCCGCACCCGGCCGGCCACGATCCCGCAGGCTGCCCGACAGGTGGTGAACGCCCCGCTGTTCACCCTCCCGCTCACCCCGTTCACCGCCGCCCCGCAACCGCCCGAACCCCTGCCGCCCAGCACCGGCACAGGAACCCCGGAAGCACTCCCGGCCGCTCCGGCGCCGGAGGTGAATGCCGAGCCAATTCACCTGGCGCTCACCCCCATTCACCCCGCCCCGGCAGACCCCGTCGAACCCCTCACCGACCCGGCCCCGGCCGACGCCGACGACGTGATCGACGGACCCGTGTACCCGGCCGAGCCGGACCCGGTGAACACCCCGGAGCCCGAGGCATTCACCACCGACGACGACGTGAACACCGACGCCGAGGACGACGACCCGGCCGACTCGACCGCGGCCCGCCTCGACCAGACCGAGGCCGCCCGCGTGATCGAGCAGTGCTGGCGCGAGGGCGTCTCTCAGAACGAGGCCGCCCGCCGCTCCACCCGCGCCCCCTCCTACGTCAACCGCCTCTACAAGCGCTTCAACGAGCAGCACGGCGCCGTCAACGCGCCAGCCGCCGCCTGAGACCTCCCGGGAGCCCACCATGAACACCGACCACATCCCGGCCCCGCCGCCGGAGTTCGAGCAGACCCGCGTCGTCGACGTCTTCCCGCTCCATGGCTTCACCTGCGCCCACACCAGCAACGACGACGGCACCGCCCACTGGTGGCACCTGTTCACCGCCGCCGGCCGCTCGCTCGGCGCCACCAACCGCCCCGAGTTGCTCGGCTCCCTCATCCAGCAGACCCGCTGACCATGAACGGAGCCAACATGACCAGCATCCGCGCGGCCCGCTTCGCCGCCACCTACGCCCTGCTGCGGTCGGCGGCGGACGTGTCGGACCACTGGGTCCAGAGCGACCACCAGGCCACCACCAAGGGCAAGAGCGGGGCGGCCGGCCGCCGGGCCTGCGCCGCCCACGTCGCCTCGTACACCGCCGTTCAGGCCGGTGCGCTGCTCGGCGGCGCCCGGCTGCTGGGTCTGCGGCTGCGGCCCGCCCCGGTGGCTGCCGCGCTCGTCCTGTCGGCCGCCACCCACTACGTCGCCGACCGGCGCGAGCCCCTGCGCAAGCTGGCCGACGCCACCGGCAAGGGGCGGTTCGTGCGCCTCGCCGACCACGGCATGAACGGCGCCTACGCGCTGGACCAGGCGTGGCACCACGCCTTCGAGACGGCCGCCGCCCTCATCGCTTCCATCTGACCGCCCCGGAGGTCCGCCATGGCCCACATCCCCACCACCAAGTTGCAGATATCCGCACAGCGCGGCCGGCGGGGAGCGCCCACCGCGCACGTGGTCAACCTCGGCCGGGGCACCGCCCCGGTCGTCCTCGTCGTCCCCCAGCAGCCCTCCTTCGCGGGGCGGTTGGCGCTCGCAACCGGCCGCGCGCTGTGGCGCCGGCGGGTCGCGTGGGCGCCCACCTGGTTCGGGATCGGCGTCTTCGGGACGGCCGGTGTGCTGTCCGTCGCCGAGGCGCCCATCGCGCTCGTCTTCGCCGTCCCGGCGGTGCTGCTGCCGGGCGGGTGGGCGCTGATCGCTCACCGGCACCCGCGCTCCGCCGTGCGCCGCAAGGCTCGCGCCCGCACCCGGGCCGTCGCCGCCTGGTCGGCCGGCCTCTCCTGGTCGGCGCTCGCGGTCTGGTTCGGCCCCACGAACGGCCTGCTCGCCGCCGCGTGGCTGGCCGGCACTGCCGCCGCGCAGACGCTCTGGTGGCAGTGCCGCCGCAAGCTCGCCACCACCCCGCTCGACGCCCCGCAGTCCTGAACTCCCTTAGGAGGCAGCACAGATGAGCACCCATACCGGCAACCCGAGCAGCCCGTTTCCGCCCCCGCGCCGCTCCGGCAACAACGGCAACGGCGGCGGCGCGGGCGGTGGCAAGACCCCGCCCCCGCCGCCGGGCGGCAACTCCCGCACCCGCGTCGGCCCGAGCTACCACTTCAACTACACCCGCAACACGACCGGCGGTGGTGGCGGGGCCGCATACGGCGGCCGGGGCCCCGGTGGTCCGAGCCCGACGGGCGGGATCGGCTCCCCGGCCGGCGGTGGCCGGGGCTCGGGCGCCGGGCCGAACTACTCCCCGCTCGGCGACCCGGAGTTCTTCACCAACGCCGACGTGCGCAACTACTGCGAGCAGGGCCGCTCCGCCATGTCCCGGGTCTCCTTCGATCTGGCCATGGCTTACGAGCTGCTGAGCGCCGTGCTCAAGGAGGTCCCCGACGCCGATGGCCGCCCGTTCGGCTCCCTGACCCGCGCCCGGCGGGTGGCCAAGCACCTGAAGAAGGCCGCCGACGACGCGAAGGACTGCGCCGCCGAGATCGCCCGCACCTACGCCGCGTTCCAGCGCGAGTACGACCCCGAGATCTCCCGCGTCGCCAAGCCCCGCCAGCCCCGCCGCAAGTTCGACTTCGGCTGATCCCGCTCTGATCCCCGGCCGGGGCAGGGCGCGCACCGCCCTCGCCCCCATCCGGTCGGGTGAGCTGTGTCGCGCGCTGCCCGGGCCGGGCCTCTCCCCACCCCACGCCCCGCAGCCCAGGGAGGCCGCCTGTGCGCCGCCAGCCTCAGACCATCGCCCACTTCGACACCGGCCAGCAGGCCGGGTACCTGCACCTCGACCCCAACCAGCACGCCGGCGGCGTCGGCGAGTACCTGCTCCACCGTATGAAGCCCTACCTGCCGCCGTGGATCGTCGCCGCGGGCACCGGGATCCTGTCGCTCCCGGCGAACCTGATGTGGGACGAGTCCGCCGCCGGCGCGGTCGGCCTCACCCTCGCTTCCCTCGGCCTCACGGCTGCCACCTGGTGGGCGGGCAAGCCGACCAGCCAGCAGCGCCGTCTGCACTCCGCCATCACCGTCGCGGCCGGGACGTCGTGGTTCACCGCCGCCGCTCTCGCCGGACCCGCCGCCGGCCCGCTTCCCGGTCTCTACCTGATAGGGGGATCGGCGCTCGCCGCGACGTGGAACATCCGCCAACTGCTGCGGGTCAACCCCGAGGGCGCCGGCGAGGGCGCGGACAAGGGGCTGCTGGAGAAGGTCGGGCTGGCCAAGACCATGGTCACCGGCGCGACGGTGCAGCCGAACAAGGCGACGTTCGGTCTCCAGCTCCCCGGCGGCGAACTGACCCCCGACGACGTGTCCAAGGCCCTGCCCAAGCTCGCCAGCGCGCTGCGGGTCGCCAAGAACGCCGTGCGGATGACCCCGGACGCCGACGACTCCTCCAAGGCCGTGCTCACCGTGGTGCCCAACGACCTGCTCAAAGTCGGCGCCCCCTACCCGGGCCCGTCCTACCCGGGCGGGTCGATTGCCGACCCGATCCACGTCGGGATCTACGAGGACGGCGCCGACATGGCGATGTTCTTCCCCGGCGACCCCGACGCCGGCCGCAACGCCATGCACCTGCTGATCATGGGGATGACCGGCTCCGGCAAGTCCGAGGGCGGCCTCACCGCGCTGACCGAGGTCATCACCCGCCGCGACGTCATCGTGTGGGCGTCCGACCCCGCCAAGGCCGAGCAGACCCTCGGTCCGCTGCTGCCCGCGATCGACTGGGCCGCGCTCACCATGGACGACGTCAAGGCCCAGATCACGGCGCTCAAGGCCGTGATCCCGGCCCGCACGTCCTGGCTGGCCAAGTACGGCTACAAGCAGTGGGAACCCGCCTGCGCCGAGACGCAGGCGGACGGCTCCCCAGGCATGCCCTACCTGCTCTACTGGTCCGAGGAGTCCGCGAAGACCATCCGCGAGACCGACGACGACGTGTTCACCGGCCCCGCGCAGGAAGCCCGCTCCGCCGGTATCGGCATCGTCATCTCGCTCCAGCGCGCCTCCGGAACCCAGATCAGCACCGACACCCGCGCCTCCCTCGGCTCGTCCTGGGTGTTCGGCCTGCGCGACGACCGCGACGCCATGTTCGCCCTCCCGGACGAGGCCATGGACGCTGGCGCCTCCCCGCAGGCGTGGAAGGACAAGAAGCCCGGCTACTCCTACCTGACCGCAAACGGCATCCCGGAGACGTTCTGGGCCACCCCGGGCCGCTCCTACCTCACCCCGGTCGACGCCATCACCCGGGCCGTCGCCGAGTTCGCCGGCATCCGGGCCCAGTGCGACCCGGTCACCGCCAAGGCCGCAGCCCTCGCGGTCGGCCCGGCTTTCACCCAGCGCACCCGCCACCCGCTCCCCGCCCTGCCCGCCGCTGCGGGCGAGGAGGACGGCGGCATCTACGAGGAGAACACTCCGGTGGACTACAACTACGACCTGACCGCCGACGAGGACGGCGAGGACGAAGACGGGTGGGTCGACCCGGACGCCGAACTCCCGCCCGTCGAACGGGTGGTGGAGATCGCCCCGCCCGAGGTCCCGCCGCGCACCAGGCTCGGCCAGAACGAGGCCCGGCAGGCCATGGCCGAGATCCTGGCCGAGTTCGAGGCCGCCGGCCGCACCGAGATCGGCCCGGTCGACTTCATGGAGCACTGCGACCGCTTCCACCGCTCCCGCCAGTGGGTCTCCGGACAGGTCTCCGAGATGGTCATCAAGGGCCGTCTGTGCGAGACCGACACGGCCGGCCGCTACGAGATCATCCCGCTCCAGCCGGCCGCCGCCTGAGCCTGACTGTCAGGTGACAGGCGCCAGTCGGCGACTGTCACCTCGGGCCGATTTCCCCAGGTAACGCGTGCGCGCGAGGGGTGACAGTCGGCGACTGTCACCCCTCTGTCACCCCCTCTGGCACCTGATCTTGACCACCCTCGCACCCCCGTCGACCGCGCCCCGGGACCCGCCCGGGGTGCCCGGAAGGACCCGCCGCCGTGATCGTCACCGTCTCCTCCGCCCTGCTGTTCGCGATCATCACCGTCGTCCTCGTCCGCTCCCAGCGCGTCAGCGCCGGAAGCGCCGTCCTCATCTGGCTGTCCGGCTTCACCATCGCCGGCACCGGCCTCGCCGGACCCGTCAACAGCGCCCTCGACTCCATCGCCCACTACGTCGCCACCCTCCACTGACAGTGAGGATTGGCCATGGCATCGCCTGAGGTCCTGACTCGCCCACTGACTGACGCTTCGGTTGTCCTTTTTGGGAATCGTCGGTCTCTCAGGCGATGCCGCTTGGCGCGTGGCCGGTCGGGCGTCTGTGACTTCATAGGAGCCCGGCCAAAGGTCCCATCACTGTCTTGTCCGTCTGCCCGACCGGCTCGCGCCCTCCCATCGACGCGCGTTGGAAGGGCAGCACACCACAGCATGGCAGACGAGATAGCGGTGGTCGGCGGGATCGACACCCACGCCGACCTCCACCAGGCCGCGGTCATCGACAGTATTGGCCGGCACCTGGCCACCGAACGGTTCGAGACCACTCCGAAGGGATACCAGCGGCTGCTGGAATGGCTCCGGCTCCACGGGGAGGTCCTCGCCGTCGGGGTCGAAGGGACCGGCGCCTACGGAGCCGAGATCGCGCGTTTCCTCACGGCGAACGAGATCACGGTCATCGAGGTGGACCGGCCAGACCGCAAAGCACGGCGGGACAACGGCAAGTCCGACCCCATCGACGCCTACGCGGCGGCGACCGCGGTCCTGTCCGGCCGGGCCTGCGGGACCCCGAAGGCCAGGAACGGCATCGTGGAGGCGATCCGGGCTCTGCGGGTGGTCCGCAAGAGCGCGGTCAAGGCCCGCACCCAGACCATCAACCAGATCCGCACCCTCGTCGTCACCGCGCCCTCCGGCGTCCGGGACAGGTTGCGAGGCCTGTCCACGAAGGAGCTGGTCGACTCCCTGGCCCGCTCCCGTCCAGCCGGCGAACTCGCCGACCCGGCCTGCTCAGTGAGGATCGCGCTGAGGCGTCTCGCCCGCCGCTACCAGTCACTCGACGAGGAGATCAAGGAAGCGGACCAGGAGATCAGGCCGCTGGTCATCCGGGCCGCCCCCAAGCTCATCGCCCTGCCCGGCGTCGGCCCGGAAACCGCCGGCCAGTTGCTGGCCAGCGCGGGCGACAATCCCGACAGGCTCCGCTCCGAAGCCGCCTTCGCCCACCTCTGCGGGGCCGCCCCGGTCCCGGCCTCCTCCGGCCGCACCAACCGCCACCGCCTCAACCGCGGCGGTGACCGCCAGGCCAACAACGCCCTCCACACGATCGTCCTGGTCCGCATGAAATACGACCAGCGCACCCGGGACTACGTCGCCCGACGCACCGCAGAAGGCCTGGTCAAGAAGGACATCATCCGCTGCCTCAAACGATTCGTCGCCCGCGAGATCTACCGCCACCTACCCCGCACGATCCAAACCACTGAATCGCTCCCACAGACCGCTTGACGATCTATAGGAGCTTCCCACCACCAGCCCGCCGACAGGAGAAGCACCGTGGACCACACCACCGCCCCGCAGCCGTTCGCCGCCCCGGTGCTCTACACCCCGGACGGCACCCCCTACTACGCCACTGCGCCCGCCGCAGCGTCTCTCGCCCTCTACCAGCCGCCCACCCCGCTCCCGGCCCCAATCCACCACCCCGGGCCCACCCTCGCCTACCTGCCCGCCCAGCACGCGCCCGCCGTCGCACCAGCCCCGGTGCGCGACCCGTGGCCCGCCCGCCTGCTCGCCTGCGGCATCGGCGTCGGCGCCGGAGGGCTCGGCCTCGGCTTCCTGCTACAGACCCTCGCCGCCGCTACCACTGGCCTCGGTCTGCTCGTCGCCGCCCTCGGCGTCCTCTACCTGCTCAAGAACGGCAGCGGGGGCGGCCGGGGCGGGCAGGGCGCCGTGAACGTGAGCGTCAACGTCACTAACCGCAACCGCTGAACGGCCCCCATGACCCGTCCTCTCGGCGGCATCGGCATGCCCGACGCCACGAACTACGAACTCGCGCAGGTCTACGTCAAGTAAGGCCAGCTCCCGCCCGCCGACCACGCCCACCTGCTCGCCCTGCTCGCCATCGCCGACGCCCTGCGCGCCCTCACCGACTCGCCCAAGCCCGCCGCACCGAACGCCTGAAAGGCCCCCCATGGGCGACGACTTCGACCTGTACGACTCCATCGACTACCCGACCCGCGAGGAGGAGAAGGCGGCAGAGATCGCCCTCGACGTTGCCGACGAGCAGCGCCGCTTCGAGGAGGAGCAAGCCAACCTGCGGCTCGGCCAAGCCGAGATGTGCGAGGGCTGCCACGGAACCGGCAGCGGCTACGAGGACGAGGCCTGGGACGACGAGGGCGGCGACGTCGTCCTCATCGACTACGAGCACTGCCCCGAGCGCGGCGGCTGCGGCTATGACGACCGCGACGGCACCTGCGAGTTCGACCAGAACCCTGACGAGTTCTGACCGGCCTGCGCCGACCGCCGTGCCACCCGGACCACCGCCGCAACCAGCGGCGGGGCCCGGGCGGTGCGGGGGACGGGCAAACCCCGCTCCCGACACCCGAGCGCCCTTGGAGGCACCGTGTCCGTGGGAGAGACCCCGATCACCGTCGTCGGCAACCTCACCGACGACCCCGAACTCCGCTTCACCCCGCAGGGCGTGGCCATGGCCCGCTTCACTATCGCCTCCACCCCGCGCGCCTACGACAAGGCCACCGGGCAGTGGAAAGACGGCACCGCGCTGTTCCTGCGCGCCACCGCCTGGCGCGAGATCGCCACGAACATCGCCGAGTCCCTGACCAAGGGCATGCGCGTCGTCGTCACCGGCCGTCTGGTGCAGCACAACTGGAAGACCGAGCAGGGCGAGAACCGCTCCATGCTCGGCCTCGACGTCGACGAGGTTGGCCCCAGCCTGCGCTTCGCCACCGCCAAGGTCACCAAGGCCCAGCGCAACGGCAACCCGGGCACCCGGCCGGCCGACGAGTGGTCCACCGCCGCCCCCGCAGCGCCCGGCGGCGAGTGGGCCGGTGCCCCGGCCGGCGGCTCGACCGAGCCGCCGTTCTAGCCAGACCACGCCCCCAAGCAACACAGAGGCCCCACAGCAGCCGTCAGATCTTGGCAGAGAAGCGGCTGCTGCGGGGCCCGTCCGATCCCCTCTCAGAGACCAGAGGACTCCAGCATGCCCCAGTTCGACCACTCCACGCTCGCCGTCGTCGACGACGAGTACGACCGCGAGCACGCCTCCGGTGGCTGGTCCCGCTACGCGACCTACCTCGCCCGCAACCAGCACCTCCTCCACGACGACGGTCCCCTCACCGCCGCCGAGTTCGCGTGCAGCACCTGGCAGATCGCGACCGGCCCGATCATGTCCCCCGGCTACGTGCGCATCCGCCCCGACCTGCACGGCATCACCGTCGTCCCCGCCACCGACGACAGCCGCGACGTCGCCCTCCGAATCGAGGTGCCCCTTCGACACTCCGCCCTCGCCCACCGGCCGGACCGGCGCCTTGGCGACTGGCAGCCGGACCTGTGGGGCATCAACCGTGGCCCCTTCCAGCGCCTCTTCGAGCCCGACATCGACAAGGCCCTGCTCCTGACCACCGCCACCCTGTTCCTGCCGGTGCCGCGCCACATGCTGCTCGAACCCACCGACACCCAGCACTGCATTCGGATGACGGACGAGGCCATGACCCTGGTCAAGGAACTGACCGTATGGGCCAACGCCCACGCCCACCTGGTCAACGACCTGATCGGCGGCACCCAGTGATCGCCCCCGTGCCCGCGCGCACCGCCCGCCCGGCCGCCGACTGGCTGCCCGCCCGGCCGTGGAACGGCCTGACCGTCCTCGACACCTACTCGTGCGCCGGCGGCATGGGCATGGGCTTCTACCTGGCCGGGTTCGATGTCGTCGGCGTCGACATCGCCGACCAGCCCAACTATCCCTTCGCGTTCGTCCAGGGCGACGCCGTCCAGTACATCCGCGCGCACGGCGCCGAGTTCGACCTGATCCACGGCTCGCCGCCCTGCCAGGCCTACTCCCCGCTCAACGCCTACAACCACAAGGTCTACCCGGAGCTGATCGGCCCGACCCGAGACGCGATGCGAGCGTCCGGCAGGCCCTACGTCATCGAGAACGTCGAGGCCGCCGGGCCTGAACTCATCGACCCGGTCACGCTCTGCGGGCCGATGTTCGACCTGCGGGTCTACCGGCACCGGCTGTTCGAGACCTCGTTTCCGCTCACCGCGCCGCCGCACCCCGAGCACACCGCGCTGTGCACCCGCAACGGCTACCTGCCCACGCCAGGGCGGCCGTTCATGACGATCACCGGCGGCAAACACAGCAAGGCCTGGCAGCGCGCCGCCGCCGAGGCGATGGGCATGCCCTGGGTGGGAACCGTCCGCGAGGTCTGCGAGGCCATCCCCCCGGTCTACGCCCAGTGGATCGGCCACCACGCCGCGACCTGGATCCGCGCCGGAGCCGGGACGGTGGCCGCGTGACCCGCCGGATCCCGCCACTCGGCGACAGCGAGGGCCTGTGGCAGGCCGTCATGGCCGCCGCCGCCGGCCGCTGCCAGTGCCGCGGAACCTGCGGCACCAGCCACGACAAGGACGGCGGCCGCTGCAAGACCGTCCACGGCGGCTATGGCCACCGCCACGGAACCGGCCCCGTCCGCCTGATCGCCGCCGCAGCCGAGCCGGCCGACCTGCTCCTGCCCCCGCACAAGGCCGCCGCACTGCCGAAGGCGGCACTGCTGGCCTGGTGCCCGGAGTGCCACGACGCCACCCGCCGCGCCGCCGCCAAGGCCCGGCAGGCGGACGCCCCGACCGCCGAGCCGGACTCCCTGTTCTAGCCCGAACTGCTCGCCTGGGGCCGACCAATCGCATCGACCCCCCGGGCCCAATCCGCCGAAGGGATTCGCCGTGACCGGCAACCCCCTGCTCACCGCCGCCCTCGCCGCCGTCGAACGCGGCTGGCACGTCTTCCCTCTGCTGCCCCGCAGCAAGCGCCCCGCCCTCCACGCCGCAACTGCCTGCCCCCACACCGGCCCCTGCACGACTGGCCACCAGGGCTGGGAGCAGCGCGCCACCCTGGACCCCGACACCGTGCGTCGGACCTGGTCGCACGGGCCGTACGGGATCGGCCTGGCCACCGGCCCGTCCGGGCTGGTCGTCGTCGACCTCGACACCCCCAAGCCTGGCGCCACCCCGCCTGTGGAGTGGGCCGACGAGCGGGTGACGAACGGGTTCGACGTGCTGTTCGCGCTGTGCGAGCGCAACGGCCAGCCGTTCCCGTCCGACACTTACACCGTCGCCACCCCCAGCGGCGGTCGGCACCTGTACTTCACCGCCCCCGCCGGGACGGCTCTCCGTAACACGGCCGGTCAGCACGGGTCCGGGTTGGGCTGGCTGATCGACACCCGGGCCGGTGGCGGCTATGTCGTCGCCGCGGGCAGCAACGTCGCCGACCTGCGGTACGACATCGTTCTCGACACTGATCCGGCGCCGCTGCCCGACTGGATCACCCGCCTCCTCACCGTGCCGCCACGGCCGGCCGCCCCGGTTTTCCGGCCCGACCGCCGTACGGCGGCCAACCGGCCCGCGTACGTCGACGCCGCGCTGCGAAACGAGACGGCGAACGTCGCCGACGCCCCGGAGGGCACCCGCAACTGGGCCCTCACCCGTGCCGCCCGCGCGCTGGGGCGCTTCGTCGCCAACGGCAAGCTCAGCCGGGGTGAGGTCGAACAGGCTCTTAAGGGGGCGGCCGAGCGGGCCGGCCTCACCACGCGTGAGGCCGACGCGACCATCACCAACGCCCTGAACTGGTCCATCGCCCACAACCCGGCCGGAGACGCCGCATGAGCCTCCCGAACTCCCCCCTTAAGAGCACCAAGACCCCGGACCGGCCTGGCCCCGAGGACGGCGGCGTCGTGCTGGACGCCGTCGAGGCGTTCCACCGGCGCTTCAACGTGTTCCCCAGCGAGGCCGCGTACACCGCCGTCGTGCTGTGGGACGCCCACACCCACCTGCTCGACTGCTTCGAGTCGACCCCGCGCATCGCCTTCCTGAGCCCCGAGCCCGGATCCGGCAAGACCCGGGCCCTGGAGATCATGGAAACGGTCGCCCCGCGCCCGGTGCTGACCACCGACGTCAGCCCGGCCGCGCTGTTCCGCACCGTCTCCGACGCCGACGCCCGCCCGACCGTGCTGTTCGACGAGATCGACACGGTCTTCGGCCCCAAGGCCGCCGGGAACGAAGACCTGCGTGGCCTCATCAACTCCGGCCACCGCCGCTCCGGCGTCGTCCTGCGCTGCGTCGGCGAGGGCGGCACCCAGACCGTGCAGCCCTTCCCCGTCTACGCCGCGCTCGCGATGGGCGGCCTCGGCGACCTGCCCGACACCATCATGAGCCGCTCCGTCATCATCCGGATGCGCCGCCGCGCCCCCAACGAGGACGTGGAGCCCTACCGCGAGCGCGTCCACAAGCCCCAGGGCAACGCCCTGCGCGAGCGCCTCGCCGCCTGGGCCGACAGCGTCCGCGACCAGCTCCACGATGTGTGGCCGGAGCTGCCCGAGGGCATCAGCGACCGCCCCGCCGACGTCTGGGAGCCGCTGATCGCCGTCGCCGACGCCGCCGGCGGCCACTGGCCCGAGCGCGCCCGCACCGCCTGCGTCCAGCTCGTCACCGCCTCCAAGGCCAACGACAAGGGCAGCGTCGGCATCCGCCTCCTGACGGACCTGCGGGACATCTTCGACGGCGCCGAGCGGATGCTCAGCGCCGAACTCCTCAGCAGGCTCGCCGAGCTGGACGACGCCCCGTGGGCCGACCTCGACGGCAAGCCCATCACCGCCCGCGCCCTCGCCAAGATGCTCGGCGACTACGTCACCGCCGACAACGACCCCATCAAGCCGCGCAACATCAAGACCGGCCCCAAGAGCAGCGCCAAGGGCTACTACGCCTCGGACCTGTCCGACGCGTGGCTGCGGTACTGCCCGCCCCGCCCGCCTCGTTCCCAGGAATCCGCTACCGCCGCTACTGCCGCTACCGCGCAGGTCAGGCCGCTGTTTCCGGTAGCGGATACGCCGGAGGTAGCGGATACCGATCCGCTACCCGCCGTCCCGGCCGCCTCCGTGCCGTAGGTCGCGCCGCCGCTCCCGCCCGCCCCGGCGGGAGCGGCACCAATCCGCTACCGCTACCCAATCCGCTACCAAAAACATGCCCCTGACCAGGGAGGTAGCGGCAGTAGCGGCAGTAGCGGATCCCAGAGAAGGAAGGGAGCGGAGCCGAGGCAGGCTCCGTCCCCTCCCTCTGTGCCTCGAATCCCGGGAGTCGCCCAATGGCTACCGCCATCCCCGAAGCCCTGACCGTGCCCGAGGTCATGGCCGCCCTCCGCATGAGCCGCAGCAAGGTCTACGACCTCATCCGTTCCAAGACGCTCGTCAGCTTCACCGAAGGCCGCTGCCGACGGATCGCCGTCGACAGCCTCGCCAACTACATCCACACCAAGACTGAGGAGAACCGTCCCTGATGGCCCGAAAGAACCCGAACGGCGCCGGCAGCATCTGGCAGCGCAAGGACGGTCGCTACGAGGGACGCGTGTACGTCCCGCAGCCCGACGGCACCCGCAAGCGCAAGACCGTCTACGGCGACACGTGGGAGGAGTGCGACGCCAAGCGCCAGGAGTTGGTGAAGCGCGCCCGGGACGGCGTCCCCACCCCGACCCGCTCGCAGAAGCTCTCCGAGTGGCTCCCCTACTGGCTGGAGGAGTTCATCCGACCGCAGCGCAAGAAGACCACGTACGCCAAGTACGAGACCCACGTGAGGCTCTACTTGGTCCCGCACATCGGGACCAAGCGCTTGGAGTCGCTGAGCGCCGCTGACGTGCGCCGACTGCTCAGCACGGTGACGCGCCAGGCGTCCGCCGCCACGGCGAAGGAGTCGCACCGAGTGCTGCGTACGGCTCTGACAGCCGCGTGCCGCGAAGAACTGATCAGCCGGAACGTCGCCGCGCTGGTCCCTGCCCCGCGTGTGGAGGTACGCGAGATGAAGACGTGGACGCTCGACCAGACGATCACCTACCTGGAGGCCTCGCGCCCGGACCCGCTGTACACGGCGTTCGTGCTGGCCATCACGCTGGGCCTGCGGCGTGGCGAGATCCTGGGGCTCCGCTGGAGCGACATCGACCTGGACCACCGCACGCTGACCGTTCGGAACCAGCTCCAGCGCGTACAGAAAGAGCTTTACGCCGACAGCACGAAGAACCGGCGTACCCGGGTGATCCCGCTGCCGCTGATGTGCATCGCGCCGCTCCGCTGGCGGCGACTCCAGCAGGCCCAGCAGCGCGAGGCCGCGGGGAAGGAGTGGGAGGACACCGGGTACGTGTTCACCACCCGGACCGGCCGTCCGATCGAGCCCCGGAACCTCAGCCGCTCCTTCGAGCGGATCGGCGCTGACGCTGGCCTACCGCGTATTCGCCTGCACGACACGCGGCACGGCTGCGCGACCATCCTGTTCGCCGCCGGCGTCGCCCCGCGGGTGGTGATGGAGATCCTCGGGCACTCGCAGATCGCCGTGACGATGAACGTGTACACCCACGTCTCGGAGGACACCCGGCGCGAGGCCCTCGGGCACATGGACCGCTTGCTCAAGAGGCGCCGCAAGACCGGCTGACATCAGCGGTTGCCGTCAATCAGTGCAGTCAAAAGCCCCGCAGCGTGATCGCTGCGGGGCATTTTGGCTGGTGGGCGCGGACGGTTTCGAACCGCCGACATCTGCTTTG
>CBJMI02800__coassemble_500_pt1 | contig 44263 bp, 42 predicted proteins | sample CBJMI02800__metabat2_low_PE_003 | metagenome-assembled genome bin CBJMI02800
GCAGGGTGATGAAGCCGTAGTCCTTGTGCGCGCCGACGCCCTGGCCCGCGCCGTCCGGGGCGGTGCCGGGGTAGCGGACCAGCTTGAGGCGCAGATGGGGGTGGCCCGCGAAGGCGTCGTCGTAGAAGTCGGGGCGGGCGCCGATCGAGGCGAGGAGCTCGTGCAGCAGGCGGCGGGCGACCGCGCCGAGGTGGTCGATCCAGCCGAGCGCGGCGGTGCGCAGCTCGGGGAGCGCGGTCGGCCACTGGTTGGGTCCCTCCAGCCACCAGTACGGCGGCTCGCCGGCGCCAGGGGCGTGCGGGGGCAGTTCGGCGCCGATGTCCAGCTGGTCGCGCCAGTCCTGGCTGCCGCCGGTGCGCTCGTCGCCGGTACGGGTGTATCCGCGGTAGTGCGGGGAGTTGAGGTTGCTCACGGCGAGCCGGTCGGCCTCGGGGAGGGCGAAGAAGGCGCGCATGGCTCCGGTGAGCGCGGCCTTTTCCTCCTGGGTCACGCCGTGGCCGACGAGTTGGAAGAAGCCGACACCGGTGGCCGCGGCGCGGAGCTCGTCGTGCAGTCGGCGGCGGTCCTCCGGGGTGCCGTCGGCGAGCGAGAGGTCGATCACCGGGAGGGCCTCGGGGTGCGCCTCCGGGGTGGAGCCGGTTTCGGATATGTCAGTTCCGGATATGGGCGTGTACTGCTGCGTCATGTGTGACATCCGCTGGTCTCGTCCCGGCTGGTCCCGGTGGTCGACCAGGGATGGCCGGAGACGCGCCTGGTGCGGCGGGTGCTCCGGTAGCCGGGAGGTGGTGGCGGCCGCTCGGGACCGCCGTGAGGGTGGGTAAAGCGAGGTTCAGCCGGAGCGTCGACAGGACATGCTGGTCACGCGGAGCAGGTCCACGTGACGGCGGCGAACAAGGATGAGCACCCCGCCAGCCTAAATGACGCGTTCCGCGGCGGGCGAGCCCCCCTACCGAGGAGGGCCACTTCTTAATTGTCCGTGACTTGTCAAGAATGGCGATGGTTGGTGATCGGTGGCGCCGTTCCGCTCAGTGGCTCCTTCCAATTGGCGGCTCCCTTTCCTCCAGAGGTGTCGAGACCCTCAGGAGTTGTTGAGGTAGGCCAGGACGGCCAGGACGCGTCGGTTGTCGTCATCGGAGGGCTGGAGGTCGAGCCGTACGAAGATCGACGCGGTGTGTTTGGCGACCGCCCGCTCGGTGATCACCAGTTGCTGGGCGATCGCCGCGTTCGAGCGGCCCTCGGCCATCAGCCCGAGCACCTGCCGCTCCCGAGGAGAGAGGGTGGAGACCGGGCCGGCCGAGGAGTTGTGGGTGAGCAGCCGGGTGATCACCTCCGGGTCCATCGCGGTGCCGCCCTGGGCGACCCGCCGGACGGCGTCGAGGAACTGCGCGCCGTCCAGTACGCGGTCCTTGAGCAGGTAGCCGATTCCGCCGGAGCTGCCGGCCAGTAGCTCGCGGGCGTACAGCTGTTCCACGAACTGCGACAGCACCAGCACCGGCAGACCCGGGTGGGCCTGCCTGGCCGCCAGGGCCGCGCGCAGCCCCTCGTCCGTGAAGGTCGGCGGCAGCCGCACGTCGACCACGGCGATGTCGGGCCGGTCGGCGGCCACGGCGGCGAGCAACTGCTCGCCGTTCTCGACCGCCGCGGTGACCTTCATGCCGTTGGCCTCCAACAACCGGGTCAACCCGTCCCGGAGGAGGAAGAGGTCTTCGGCGATGACAACGCGCACGGGATCTCCAGGTTCACGATGGTCGGACCACCGGACGGGCTGCTGATCGCGAGCACCCCGTCGAAGGCGGCCAGTCGGCGTTCGGTTCCGCTGAGGCCGGTTCCCCGGGACGGTTCGGCGCCTCCGCGCCCGTCGTCGGTGACCGATATCCGCAGCAGCCCGTCACTGTGCCCTATCTCGATCCACACGTGCGAGGCCTCGGCGTGTTTCACCACGTTGGCCAGCAGTTCGCTCACCGCGAAGTAGGCGGCCGACTCCACCGGAGCCGGGGCCCGGCCGGGCAGACCGCCGGTGAAGGTGACCGGCAGCGGCAGGTCCAGTGCGGTCGCCTCGATCGCGTCCGCCAGGCCGCGGTCGGCCAGAACCGGTGGGTGGATGCCCCGGACCAGATCCCGCAGCTCGCCCAGTGCCTTCACCGAGGACGTCCGGGCCTCCGCCAGCAGCGGCCCGAGGGCGTCCGGGTCGTGCTTCACCTGCTCGGCGACGGTCAGCAGCATGCCCAGTGCCACCAACCGGGCCTGGGCCCCGTCGTGGAGGTCCCGCTCGATCCGGCGCAGCTCGGCCGCTCCGGCGTCGATGGTGTCCGCCCTGGTGCGCGCCAGGTGGCTCACCCGGCGGGCTAGTTCGGCCCGTCGGGAGGGCCCGAGCAGGGAGCGGGCGGCCTTCTCGTGGATCCGCAGGACGGGCGGGGCGGCCCACAGGAGGGCGAACGGGGCCACCCAGACGCCCATGCCGTAGACGAGGACCAGCGGGAAGAGCAGTCCGTTCCGGCCGAAGATCTCCAGGGCGATCGGGGTCAGCACCACGACCGCGGCGGTGAACAGCACGGCGAGGCCGGTGAGGAGCGCCCAGACGAGATCCCGCCAGGTCGCCGGGTCGGTCAGCCAGCCGCCGGAGCGCAACCGCTGCCAGGAGCCGGAACCGCCGCCCGGCCGGCGGTACGGCACCGGGATCGGCCGTCCGCTCCACCGGTCGACGACCCGTCGGCTCTCGGTCGCGATCCAGCGTGCGCCGAACAGCCCGAGCACCAGCAGCGAGGGCGCCAGCCAGAGCGAGACGGACCGGTTTCCGGGCGCGGCGCCGCCGTAGAGGTGGGCCGCCGTCACCGCGAGCGCGCCCGGGGCGAACAGCGCGGCCCCGACCGCCCGGCCGCCGCCCCCGGTGGCCCAGCAGAGCGCCCAGGCGGCGACCGGCGCCATCGGCACGAGCAGGATCAGCGGCCCGCCGGGGGAGCCGAACGGCCGGGACTCGTCGGGGCCGAACAGCGCGGAGGCCAGCAGGATCGGCCCGGCCAGCAGGGAGACCAGCCCCGTCACGGCCAGCGTCGCCACGTACCAGGCGCGCACGCTGTCCACACAGGCCCGGCCCACCCGCCGGGCCACCTTGCCGGTCATTTCGGCCCCCATCTCGCACCCCCTCCGTCCTGAGCCCCCGCCCGGGGCTCACAAGCCTTGGCCCGGCGCCCCGCGGGCCCCGGTTCGGATCTTTCGCTGGGTCAGTCTGCCCCGCGCGGAAGCCCGATGCTCTAGGCCTGAACACCCAGTTCGGGGTGTATCTGGATACACCCCCAGGACGCCGCTCAGACGGCTGTCCGCACCCGCCCGCGGATTCGTAGCGTGATGTTCCGTCAGCCGGCCCGGGCTCCCCCCGGTGCCGGATCCCGAACCGTGGAGGGCCCGTGAACGCGCCGATCATCAGGATCCGCGGCGTCAGCAAGACGTACGACCGATCCGACAGCGCCCGTCCCGCCCTGGCCGGGCTCGACCTGGAGGTACGGGCCGGCGAGGCGCTGGCCGTGCTCGGCCGCTCGGGCAGCGGCAAGTCCACCCTGCTGAACCTGATCGCCGGCCTCGACCGCCCGAGCGAGGGCGGCGTCGAGGTGGACGGCGTGGCCGTCCACGAACTCGGTGAGGCCGCGCTGGCCGAGTACCGGCGGACACGGATCGGCATGGTGTTCCAGTTCTTCAACCTGCTGGACGACCTGAACGTGGAGGACAACGTGCTGCTCCCGGCCCAACTGGCCGGGATGAAGCGGGAGCAGGCCAGGGCCAGGGCCGGGGAACTGCTGGAGCGACTCGGGGTGGTCCGGCACGCCAAGGCCTTCCCCGGCCGGCTCTCCGGCGGTGAACGCCAGCGCGTCGCGGTGGCCCGGGCCCTGATGAACCGCCCGCCGCTGCTGCTGGCCGACGAACCGACCGGGGCGCTGGACACCGCCTCCGCCGCCGACGTCCGCGACCTGCTCCGCGGGCTCAACGCGGAGGGCCAGACGATCCTGCTGGTCACCCATGACCACGCGCTCGCCGAAGCCTGCGCAGACCGGACGATCGAACTGCTGGACGGCCGCCTGGTCCGGGACACGGCGGCGGTGCCGACGTCGGGGGGTGGCCGATGAGTGCGATGGGCAAGGTGGTCCGGGCGGGAGTCGGCCGCAAGCGGGTGCAGACCCTGGTCATGGTGCTCACCACGATGATGTCGGTGACGGCGTGCATCCTCGCTCTCGGGCTGCTGGTCGCCGCCCAGGGCCCGTACGAACGCTCCTTCACCGACCAGCACGGCGCGCACCTCAACGTGGTGTACGACCAGAGCAAGGTGAGCCCCGCACAGCTCGCCGCGGCCGCGCACGCGCCCGGCGTCACGGACTCGGGCGGCCCCCTGCCGGCCGTGACGGTCCAGCCGCGCTCGGGCCCGGAGACCACGCTCCCGCCGGCCGGCAGCCCGCTGCCGTCGATGACGCTGGTCGGCCGCGCCCAGCACGGCCCGATGGACGACCTGCGGATCACCAAGGGCCGCTGGATCGCGGGCCCCGGCGAGGTGGTGTTCCTGGACGGGCACTCCCCGCTGGCCGTCGGCGACAGCATGGAGCTCCCCGACCTGCCCGGGCACCCGACGCTCAAGGTCGTCGGCCTGGCCACCTCCGTCTCCTGGAGCGCGGACGGCTGGGTCGCCCCCGAGCAGGTGGCCGGGCTGACCGCGCCGGGCACCACGCCCGCCGCCCAGTACCTCTACCGCTTCGCCCACGCCGGCAGCGACGCCGAGATGGAGGCCGACCACGCGGCGATCGCCGCTGCGGTGCCGAACGGTGCGATCACCAAGGCGACCACCTACCGGCCCGTCAGGGAGGAGGCCAACCGCACGGCCTCGACCTTCGTCCCGTTCGTCACGGCCTTCGGGGTGCTCGGACTGGCCATGTCGGTGCTGATCATCGGCGTCGTGGTCAGCGGTGCGGTGAGCGCCGCCACCCGGCGGATCGGCATCCTCAAGTCCCTGGGCTTCACCCCCGCCCAGGTGGCGCGCGCCTACGTCGGCCAGGCGCTGATCCCCGCCGGGATCGGCACCGCGCTGGGTGTTCTCGGGGGCAACCTGCTGTCCGTACCCGTGCTCGGGATCGCCCACAAGGCGCTGCGCGGCGGTCTGCTCGGCATCCCGATCTGGGTGGACGTGGTGGTCGCGGTGGCGGCGCTGGGCGCGGTGGTCGGCACGGCGCTGGTTCCGGCGCTGCGGGCCGGACGGCTGCGCACGGCGGAGGCGCTCGCGGTCGGCCGGACGGCGCCCGGGGCCAAGTGGGCGGCCGCCGGGGGAGCGGCGGGCCGGGCCGGAGCGGCGGGCCTGCGGTCCCGGGTGCAGGACCTGATCGGCCGGCTGCCGGTGCCGCGCGCACTCAGCCTCGGGCTGGCGTCGCCGCTGAACCGCCCGGGCCGCTCGGCCACCACCGCCGCCGCGGTGGTGCTCGGGACGGTCGGGGTCACCCTGTGCGTCGGTCTGACGCTCTCCCTGAGCTCCCTCCAGGACGGGCTGGAGGCCGACCGCGCGGGCAAGGTCGTGGTCCAGGCCCCGTTCGACGGTTCCAAGCCCGTCGACCACGTGGACGAGGCGGCCGTGGTGAAGGCGATCGAGTCCCGCCCCGGCACCAAGGCCTGGTACAGCAGCGTGCCGGTCGCGGCCACCGTGGCCGGGAACACCGGACGCACCGAGGTGGTCGCATTCGCCGGCGACGCCTCGTGGAGCGGCTTCCAACTGGTCTCGGGCCGATGGTTCCACGGCCCCGGCGAGGTGACCGTCAGCGCGGCCTTCCTTCGGACCGACCAGAAGAAGGTCGGTGACACCGTCACCCTCACCGACCACGGGCGCAACACCCCGGCGAAGATCATCGGCGAGGTCCTGACCACCCAGGACGTGGTGTTCACGGACCGGTCCTCGCTGGAGCCGCTCGGCGGTGCGATCCACGCCGAGGCGATCTCGTTCCACATCGACCTGATCCCGGGGGCCGACGTGAAGGCCTACGCGGACGGGTTGGACGCGGCCGTGTCGCCGATGGGCCTGAGCGCCGACCCGGGCGAGGCGCACATCAACATCGTGGTGCTGGCGATGAACACCCTGGCGGGCACACTCACACTGCTGCTCTCCGTGGTGGCCGGCCTCGGAGTGCTCAACACGGTGCTGCTGGACACCCGGGAACGGGTGCACGACCTCGGGGTGCTCAAGGCACTCGGGATGTCGCCCCGGCAGACCACCGGGATGGTCCTCACCTCGGTCTGCGGCAGCGGACTGCTGGCCGGGTTGGTCGGGGTCCCGATCGGGGTTGTGGCGCACCACCTGGTGATGCCCGCAATGGCCAACGCCGCCGGGATCGATGTGCCGGACGTGGACCTCACCGTGTTCGCCCCATCGGTGGTGGGGCCTCTGATACTCGGCGGCCTGGTGCTGGCCCTGGTCGGGGCCCTGCTGCCGGCCACCTGGGCCGCCCGCACCCGGACGGTCACCGCGCTGCGGACCGAGTGACGGCAGGGGCGGCACGGACGGCCCGGGACGCCGGGGATGCCGGGACGGTAACGCCGGTAGCGACGGCAGCAACCGCGGGGGGAGCGGCTCCGGTCACCCGGTGGGCTGACCGCCGGGCGACCGGCCGGAGGGCGGGAGCCGCTTCCCCGACCCGCACCGCCCGCCCCCCGACCCGCACCGCCCGCCCCCCGACCCGCCCGGCTCAGGAGAGCTGTGCCGCCGCGTACGCCTCCATGGCGGCGCGCTGGTAGCCGGCCAGCCCCGCGGCGATGGCCTCGTACGCGGCGCTCCACTGCTCGTTATCCGTGCACGAGCGCGCGATGGCGAGGTAGTCCGCCACGGTGACCGTCCGGAGCCCGCTGAGCAGTTGGTACTCCTCGTCGATCATGTGCTGCACGGGCTCGGCGTCGGCCGGGTGGCCGGCCGCCATCAGCTCCGCCAGCCGGACCATCCGCGCGGTCCGCTCGCGTTGGCCGGCCTCGATCTCGGCCGGGGTCATCGCGGCGGTCGCGCGCCGGGTCGCCTCGGCGTGCTCGGGGAAGTCGCGCAGGCTGGCGTCGACATCGGCGGGCTGGATGCCCTCGAAGAGGTTTTCGGGTCGGTTGATGCTGGTCATGGGCGTGCCGTCCTTCCGGGAGCGTTCCAGGTCGGCGATCGTGCGCGAGACGGTGGTGGCCAGGGCGTCGAGCCGGTCGCGCTCGACGACCAGTCGGCGGTGGTGGCTCCGCAGGGACTCCAGTTCGTCCACCTGGTCGCCGATGATCCGGGCGATCTCGGCGAGCCCCATACCCAGTGCCCGCAGCACGAGGATCTGCTGCAGCTGCAGCAACTGCCGTTCCTCGTAGTAGCGGTGGCTGTTGGAGCCGATCCAGGCCGGAGGCAGCAGCCCGATCTCGTCGTAGTGCCGCAGGGTCCGGGCGGTCACGCCCGACATCCGGGCGACCTCCGCGATCGGCCAGGCCATTGCCGTCTCCTCACTCGAGTCCTGCGCTTCCACGTGCTCGGTCCCACGTCCATCGACGTGCACGTTCGCTCGGACCGGGGCCGGTTCCTCCGGCCCTGGTCACGACCGTAGGAGCTGCCGCTGCGGAAGCTTCAAGTCGACCGCCGCGCCGAGCCGGTCACGGCACCGACCCCCTGCCTCCCGCGGCCTCGGCCGCCGAGCGGAGCGCCTCCACCATGGCCCCGAGCACCGGTTGCCCCCAGGCCCCCTCCCGTACGGCGGCGTGCAGCGTACGGACCGGTTCCGGACCGCGCACCCGGTGCACCGTGACGCCGGGGTGCCGCTGGATCAGGCCCAGCTCGGGCAGCAGCGAAACCCCCAGCCCCGCCGCGACGAAGCCCTGTGCGGTCAGGTAGTCCGCGCCGTCCACCGTGACCGCCGGACGGAATCCGGCCGCCTCGCAGGCGTCGTGCACGAGGCTCCGGCAGGGCCCGGGCGGTTCGGCGCCCACCCAGGGCTCCTCGGCCAGCTCGGTCAGGTCCAGGACACGCCGTGCGGCCAGCCGGTGCCCCACCTGTCCCTGCTGCGCACCCGCCGCCGACCGCCCGGAGCACCGCCCGTGGCACCGCCCGGAGTACTGCCCGGGGCACCGCCCGCGGTGGACGCGGCTACCGGCCCGGGCCGGCGCCGTGCCCCGGCTGCCAGTCCAGTCCCGGGTTCGGGCGCGGACGAAGGGTGCGCACCAGCGAGGTGACCGCCCAGACCACCACGGTCAGCAGCACGTAGAACAGCAGCAGCGCCCAGAACGGCGTGGTGGACAGGCTCCGGTGCTCGAACCGGCACCAGGCGTCCGGCGGAAGCCAGGACGCACCCGTCTCCAGCAGCCGCCCACCGCCCGAGACCAGGCCGCGCTCGCAGCGGTCCCCGTAGTCCAGCGACCGTACGTACAGCAGGGCGTACAGGGCGCCCGCCGAGGCGAGGGAGAGTGCGGCGCTGATGCCGAGGAGCACCGTCCGTCTTCGCCCGGCCGCCGTACGGATGTTCGTCACCGAGGCAGCGTACCGGCGCAACGGCCCGGCCGGCCCGGATCACGGTCCGGCCGACGCGGCCAGCCCGGCCCGGCACCGCACGCACCTCGCAGCGGCTCACCCGAGCAGCCCGCCCAGGTGTCCGTCCTCGGCGAGCAGCCGCCAGGAGCGGCCCGGTGAGGCGAAGGCCTCCGGGTCAACACCCTCGACCAGCCGGTCCACCACGGTGCTCAGCAGCGACTGCGGGTCGAACACCGCCCAGGTGTCCCGGCCCCGGCCGTGCTCCCAGCGCTCCCACTCGGCGCGCAGCCGCTCGTACGTCCACAGCGCGTAGAGCAGGGCGGACAGGTCGCGGTTGAGGTAGGCCTCGGGCTGGCCGTCGTCGTACCAGTCCGGCAGTTCGAGCCGGCCGGTGGCGCCGTCCAGGGCGATCGTGAGGTCGGTCGGCCAGTCCCCGAGTGCGAGGAAGTCCCGCTGGTACGGGCGCTCCTCCTCGCCGTCGAAGTACTCGGGGTACGCCTCCGCCATGGTGACCAGCGGCTCCGCGCACACCCCGAACATCGCCCCGCCGAGCGGCAGCCCGACCTCGGTGAGCAGCCGCCGGGTCGGTTCGTGCACCAGGGCGGCGGGCAGCCCTTCCGGCCGGAACCGGTGCACCAGGCCCGCCCCGCCGTCCTCGTCGGTGAGCGCCGCGAGCTCGGCCACCAGCTCCGGGCCGACCTCGTACGCGGGCCCGTCAGGCCCGCCGGGCAGCGCACCCCAGCCCAGTGCCCGCACCAGCAGTGCCGTCCCCCAGTGCGCGGGTGGGGCGTCTCCCCCGAACAGCCCGGGGTCGATCTGCCGCAGCCGCCGCTCGGCCCCGGCCATCACCTCGGCCACCACCGTGGGCCCGCGCCGCCCGTCCAGCGCCTCCGGCCGCCGGGCCGCCTCGCCCACCGCCTCGATCTCCCGCACCAGTGCGGCCAGCGCGGTCAGGTCGGAGGCCAGCCGGTCCCGCCGGGGGCCACCGTTGCCCAGGCACACCTCGCCGGTGGTCCCGTCCAGCAGCACCAGGTCACCGACGGCGGCGAAGGGCGTGCAATAGTCCGTCTCCCCGAGGACGAACAGCCGCTCCACCCCGCTGGTCGGGAACGCCCTCAGCGGCCCGGCGTCGAGCGCCCCGAAGTTCAGGAACGCCCCGGTCGTGGGCAGCCCCTCCCGCACCAGGAACTCCCGGCTCCCCTCGTGCACCACCCCGCCCGGCACCCCGGACACCCGCACACACCCCACTGCCCCCACCCTTCCCCGTTCCGCCCCCTGACCCACCCGACCCTAGCGGGCCGACCCGACACCGCCACGGGCGGTTTCGTCGTCCGTCAGCGGTCGGGCAGGGAGCCGACAGGGGCCGACAGGGACTGACAGGGGCCGGCAGCAGCCGACGGCAGTCGGCAGGCTCCACCGACCGGCCGACAGGTGACACCAACCGATCAGCCGATGGCAACCCCGACCGCCCCTACGGCAAGGAGCATCCCGCATCCACGTTCCAGAGTTCCGGCAGATCCGCGTCGCAGAACACGCAGACGTGGTGCCCCTCCCGGACGATGCCGCACCGGCCGCACTCCCGGCAGCGGCGGAACACCACTGTCCGGGTGAAACCGCCCGGGTGTGGCAGCCCGAGCTGGTCGAGGGCGGTGGCGACGGCGGGCCAGGAGGTCCCGCAGTCCACGGGGGTGCCGAACGCACCGGAACCCCGGCCGCGTTCCGTAGCGCCCGCGGCGTCGCCACGGGGGCGTCGAGCGGCTCGGAGAGCCGGAGTCGGTCCGGCCCGTGGGCGGCCGGCAGTGCCGCGCGAAGAGGCTGGGGCATCGCCCCCCGTCCCGAGTGCTCGCACGTGTACAGGTCGCAGGACGGGCGGTGCAGTTCGGCGTCCCACCACAACTCCCGACCACGGTGCGGGAAATGGCCGGAACTCCGGACCGCGGTCCCCCGCACCGCCCGCGCCGGTTGGCCACCCCGGTACCTTGCGCCACACCCGTCATGCACCACCCCCTCACCACCCCACCACCTCGCCACTCCACCACCCCACCACCTCACCGCCCCATGGATCCCCGCACGGCGCCCCGCGATCAGGCGAGTCCGCCGGCCTGTCGGGCAGCCTGTTCCACGCGGTCGTGGTGGGCCTGCCACCAGGCGGTGTCGCCGGGGGCCGTGTTGGGGCCGTCGGAGCGCTGGCCGGTGGCACCGTCGATGAGTTCGCGGACCAGATCGGCGTGGCCGACGTGGCGGTGGGTCTCGGCGATCACGTGGACGAGCACCCGGTGCAGGGTCTGCTTCGGGCGGTCGCCGAAGGGGAGTTGGCCGATCGCGTCCAGTGGCAGCGCCTCGATGGTGGCGTCCGAGTGCGCCCAGACCCGGCGGTAGCGTCCGAGGATCTCCTCGGTGCTCTCGTCCGCCCGGGCCCACAGGTCAGCGTTCGGCTCGGCGGTGCCGATGATCCACAGGGGGGTCGGTTCGGGGAAGGGGCGCCCGAAGGTCTCGCCGAGGTAGAGCGCCTCGGCCCCGGTGACGTGCTTGATCAGCCCCAGCAGGTTGGTTCCGGTGGGGGTGAGCGGTCGACGGAGGTCGTACTCGGAGAGGCATTCCAGCTTCCACATCAGGGCGTCGCGGGCATCCTGGACGTAGATCAGCAGGTCGTTCTTGTCGTCTGTGTTCACCGTCATGGGATCAGTCTGTTGACCGCCGGTAGCCTGTCCACCCGTTTATCGCATGACGAAACGTCAAGGACGGTGGACGACGTCGAAGACCTGCTTCTGCAGGCCGTTGCCCTCTGCGCGCCTGGGTCTGGGGCGGTCGGACGTGGGTGCGTCAGGCGGCCGGGGTGGCGGCGAAGACGGGGGCGGCGGTGCGCCAGGGGAAGTGGGTGAGGTGCTCGCGGAGGGTGTGCAGGCGGAAGGACCAGCCGCGGCGCAGCGCGTCGTACTCGCCGCCGGGCTCGTAGGCGGTGATGACGGCCTCTCGCGGTGGCCGCCGGCCTCCATGGTGGCGGTCCCGCCCTCACGCGGGTCGAGTTCGTTGCGCCCCATGAACCAGGAGTCGATGCCCGGTCCGGTGGCGATCGCCTCCCAGACCTGCTCCGGCCTCGCCGGGAGGGTCGTCTCCAGTTCGATTTCGAACGGGTGGGTCATGTCCGGTTCTCCTTCTCCTGCGCGGACTCGTCCTGCGCGGACTTCTCCCGAGCGGACCCGGGCCCCGGCTCGGACCTGGCTCCGGCTCGGGTCGGGGGTGGGCGGTGCGGGGATCTGGTGCAGTCCGACGACCACCCGGTGGCTGCGGCCCCGGCGGCGGACTCGTCGTGGTAGCGGCTGACCAGGGTGGCCACGGTCCGGGCGAGTTCCTCGGCGAAGGCCGTCCGGGCGGCCGCCGAGGCGAACCGCACCTGGGCGTCGATGCCGAGGTGGCGACCCGCCGCTCGGCCCGGGAGACGCTGGTCAGCAGGGTCCCGACCTCCTGCGCCAGTCGGGAGCCCAGGGCGAGCAGCCAGTGGGCGGAGAGCTGGTCGGGGGATCGGGAGGGGTCCGGGCTCACTGCGGCCAGGACGCTGGGGGAGATCACGTAGGAGGCGGCGATGGCCCGGTACACCCGTTCGGTGACGTTGCCCTTGCGGCGTTCCTCGGCGAGTTCGACGAGTCCGTGCCGTTCCAGTTCCTTCAGGTGGTAGTTGACCTTCTGTCGGGGCAGCTCCAGGCGGCCGGCCGGCATGGCGGCCGAGCATGGCGGCCGAGCAGGGCGGCCGAGCAGGGCTCGGTCAGGGCGGCGAGGATCCGGGACCGGATCGGGTCCAGGGAGGCTTCGGCCGCGGCGGGCTCTTCGAGCACGGCAACGTCCAGCACCGTTCCAGCGTCATCCGACAAAAATTCGTCAAGGAAAAAACGCCTGTCGGCAGCTCGGTCGGCCGAGGGCTATCGCGCGTTCGACGCACCCGCTACGGAGCGTAACGGGGCGGAGGCGCTGCGCCGGACTTGAATCTTTGCGAACGGATGTTCGATCCTGGGGCTGTGCCCGTTTTCGAATCTGTTTTCGATTCTGCCGCCGAGCAGCCCGAACGCCCCGCGCTTCGGCCGGTGGCGCTGACGGCTTCCGTGCCCGAGGACGGGCAGGCGGCGGCGAGGCGCGGGCTGGTGCCGGTGGTACCCGCGTTGCGGGAGGTGCTGCCGGACGGCGGACTGCGGCGGGGGACGGCGGTGTCGGTGGCGGGCGGGGACGCCGGACTGCTGCTGGCCCTGGCCGCCGGGGTGCGGGAGACCGAGGGCGGCTGGGCGGCGGCCGTCGGGCTGCCGGACCTGGGGCTCGCCGCCGCCGAGGGGTACGGGCTGGACCTGCGCCGCCTGCTGGTCGCGGACGACCCGGGGGCGCACTGGCCCGAGGTGGTGTCGGTGCTGGCCGGCGCGGTCGAACTGATCATGCTGCGCCCGGACGGGCCGGTGCCCCCGAAGCTGGCCACCCGGCTGGCCGCCGTGCTGCGGCGCAGCGGCTGCGTGCTGCTGGTGGCCGGGCCGTGGCCGGGCGCGGTGCTGCGGCTGGAGGTGCGGTCCGGGCGCTGGTTCGGGCTGGGGGACGGCTACGGGCAGCTCACCGGGCGGCAGGTGGAAGTGGTGGCCGAGGGCCGCGGTTCGGCGGTGCGCGGCCGGACGGCCCGGCTCTGGCTGCCGGACGAGCACGGCGCGGTGCGCCCGGTCCAGCAGCATCCGGTTCAGCATCGCCCGGTCCGGGAACAGCCGCAGCCCGTGACCGGCCCCGTGGAACCGGCGGCACCACTCGTGGCGGCGGTGGTCTGACATGTCGACCACGCCGACCACGCCGACCACGCCGACCACGCCAACCACATCGACGACTCCCGGCGACGGCAGGACCCCCAGGGTGCTGGTGGTCTGGTGCCCGGACTGGCCGGTGGTGGCCGTCACCGGCGACGACCCGGTGGCGGTGACCGAGGGCGGGCGGATCCTCGCCTGCTCGGCGGGCGCCCGGGCGGCCGGGGTGCGGCAGGGGCAGCGGCTCAAGCTGGCCCAGCGGCTCTGCCCGGAGCTGGAGCTTCGCGACCGCGACCCGGAGGCCGAGGCCCGCCGCTTCGAGCCGGTGGTCGCGGCGGTGGAGGCGTTCACGCCACGGGTGGAGGTGATCCGTCCGGGTCTGTGCGCCATCCCGGTGAAGGGTCCGGGCCGCTACTTCGGCGGCGAGGAGGCGCTGGCGGCGATGGTGGGCGCGGCGGTGACGGAAGCCCTCGAACGGCCCCCCGTCCCGGACGCCGTCCCCGGCGCAGTGACGGTGCCCGGGACCGAAACCGCAAACGACCCCGACCCCGACTCCGACCCCAACCCCACACCCCAACCCGAAGCCGAAACAGCCCCTCGAACCACCCCCCACGCCCAGATCGGTGTGGCCGACGGCCTGTTCGCCGCCGTCCTCGCCGCCCGCGCCGGGGTGCTGGTCCCCGCCGGCCGTACGGCGGAGTTCCTCGCCCCCTACCCGGTGGGCACGCTGGGCGACGAGGCGCTGGCGGAACTGCTCGGGAGGCTCGGCCTGCCCACCGTCGGGGCCTTCGCCGCGCTGCCGCCCGAGGCCGTCGCGGACCGCTTCGGCCCGGCCGGGACGGTCGCGCACCGGCTGGCTCGGGGCCTGCAGCCGCGCCCGCTGGTGCCGCGCGACGAGGAGCCGGACCTCGCCGTCGAGCAGCGCTTCGACCCGCCGGAGCCGCTGGCCGAGCCGCTGGTGTTCGTCGCCCGCACGCTGGCCGAGCAGCTGCACCAGCGGTTGGCCGGAGCCGGGCTGACCTGCCGCCGGGTGGCCGTCGAGGTGGCCTGCGCGGACGGTCGGACGGCCTCGCGGCTGTGGCGGCACGAGGGCCGGCTGTCCGCGACGGCGTTGGCCGAGCGGGTCCGCTGGCAGCTCCAGGCCTGGCAGGGCATGGGCACCTTCACCGGCGACCGCGGCGACCGCGGTGACCGCGGTGACCGCGGCGATCAGGCGGGTTTCACCTTGCTCCGCCTCGCCCCCGACGGGCTCTCCCCGGACCAGGGCCGCCAGCTCGCCCTGTGGGGTCAGGCCGTCGCGGACGACCGGGTGGAGCGCGCGGTGGCCCGGGTGCAGGCGGTGCTCGGGCACGCCGGGCTGCGCCGGATCGAGCCGGCCGGCGGGCGCGGCCCGGGCGAGCAGCAGGTCAGGGTGCCGTGGGGCGAGCCGTACGAGGCGGCGGCCCCGGCCGAAGCGCCCTGGCCGGGGCGTCTGGCGGAGCGGTCGGCGGACCTCTGGCCGGCCGTTGTGCTGCGCGAGCCGGCTCCCGTACGGGTGCTGGACGAGGAGGGGCAGCCGGTCACGGTGGACGGCCGGGCGGGGGTGTCGGCCCGGCCGGCCCTGGTCGTGGTCCGGGGCCGGGAGGAGCGGGTGGCGGGCTGGACCGGGCCCTGGCCGGCGGTCGAGTACTGGTGGGACCAGTCGCTCGCCCGCCGCCGGGCGCGGTTCCAGATGGTGGTGGACGGCGGCCGGGCGCTGCTGCTCACCGTGGAGGGGGGTGCGTGGTACCTGGAGGCCGGTTACGACTAGCGGCCGGCCAAGCGACCGGCTGCGGCCGAGGACCCGCGGCCCGAGGGCCCGCGGCAGCAGGGGGGGCAGGACGAGCACGAGAACGACGAAGGCAACCCCCGATGGGCTTCACCAGCCACCCCACCCTCCCCTGGAGCGAGCTGCACCGCCGGATGACCGGCGCCGCGCCGGACCGTACGGTCGTCCCGCTGCGCCACCGCGTCGAGGAACCCCCGGTCGTGAGGTCCGAGGGCCCCGGCCCCGTCGAACCCTGGGCCGAACTGCACGTCCACTCCGCCTTCAGCTTCCTGGACGGCGCAAGCGACCCGGAGGACCTGGTCGCCGAGGCTGCCCGGCTGGGCGTGGAGACCCTGGCGATCACCGACCACGACGGCCTGTACGGCGCCGTCCGGCTCGCCGGTGCGGCCCGGGGGACGGGCGTGGCCACCGTGTTCGGCGCCGAACTGACGCTCAGCCGCGAAGGCGACACCGAACGCGGCACCCAGCACGGCACCGAACGCGGCACGGCAGGCGGCACCGAACACGGCACCCAGCGCGGCACGGCGCGCGCCACCGACCGCGCCACCGAACACCTGCTGGTCCTCGCCCGCGACCCGGCCGGCTACCGCCGCCTCTCCGCCGCGATCGCCGCCGCCCAACTGGCCGGCGGCGCCAAGGGCCGCCCGGTGTACGACCTCGCCACGCTCGCCGGGGCACACGACGGCCACTGGGCGGTGCTCACCGGCTGCCGGCTCGGCCGGGTCCCGGCCGCGCTGCCCGACCGGGACGAGGCACAGCGGCGACTGCGCACCCTCACCGAGGCGTTCGGCCGCGAGAACGTCCACGTCGAGCTGATCGACCAGTGGCTGCCCGGCGACGACCGGCGCAACGACGCCCTCGCCGCGCTGGCCGCCGAACTGCGGCTGCCCGTCGTCGCCTCCACCAACGCCCATCACGCCGGCCCCGCCCAGGGCCGCCTCGCGCAGAGCCTGGCCGCCCTGCACGAACGCCGCACCCTCCAGGAGGCGGCCGGCTGGACACGGGCGGCCGGCACCGCGCACCTGCGCTCGGGCCGGGAGATGGCCGCCCGGCTGGCCCGCTTCCCCGGCGTGCAGCGGGCCACGGCCGAACTCGGCCGGGCCTGCGCCTTCGACTTCGCCAAGCTGGACCCGGAACTGCCCGGCTACCCCGTCCCCGAGGGCGAGACCGAGATCAGCCACCTGCGCGCCCTGGTCGCAGCCGGCGGCCCGGCCCGTTTCGGCCCCGGCAACGCCGCCGCCCGCCGCCAGCTCGCCAGGGAACTGGACGTGATCGAGGACCTCGACCTGGCCGGCTACTTCCTGATCGTGCACGACATCGTGGACTTCTGCCGGAGCCAGGACATCTGGTGCCAGGGCCGCGGCTCGGCCGCCAACTCGGCGGTCTGCTACGCCCTCGGGATCACCGCCGTCGACCCGATCCACTACAAGCTGCTGTTCGAACGCTTCCTCTCCACCGCCCGGGACGGCCCGCCCGACATCGACCTGGACATCGAGAACCGCCGCCGCGAGGAGGTCATCCAGTACGTCTACCGCCGCTACGGGCGCGAGCACGCCGCCCAGGTCGCCAACGTGATCACCTACCGGCCCCGGCTGGCGATCCGCGACGCCGCCCGGGTGCTCGGCTACCCGCAGGGCCAGGTGGACGCCTTCAGCCGGCAGACGGACTTCCGTTCCGCGCCCGGCGCGGACGCCGTCATCCCCGCCGACGTACTCTCGCTCGCCGCCCAACTCCACGGCCTGCCACGCCACCTGGGCATCCACTCGGGCGGCATGGTGCTCACCAAGGAGCCGATCGGGGAGATCTGCCCGACCGAGTGGGCCCGGATGCCCGGGCGTTCCGTGCTGCAGTGGGACAAGGAGTCGACCGCCGGCGCCGGACTGGTGAAGATCGACCTGCTCGGCCTCGGCATGCTCGCCGCGCTGCACGACGCCTGCGACCTGGTCGCCGAACACCACGGCCTGCGCTACGACCTGGCCGGCATCCCGGACGACGACAAGGGCGTGTACGCGATGCTGCGCCGGGCCGACACCGTCGGGGTGTTCCAGGTCGAGTCCCGGGCGCAGATGGCCACCCTGCCCAGGCTCAAGCCCGACCACTTCTACGACCTGGTGGTCGAGGTCGCGTTGATCCGACCCGGCCCGATCCAGGGCGGTTCCGTCCACCCGTACCTGCGCCGCCGTGCCGGGGTGGAGCCGGCCGGCTGCCCCCACCCGCTGATGGAGAACGCCCTCGGCAAGACCCTCGGGGTGCCGCTGTTCCAGGAGCAGATGATGCAACTCGCCATCGACTGCGCCGGGTTCACGCCGTCCGAGGCCGACCAGCTGCGCCAGGCGATGGGTGCCAAGCGCTCGCGCGAGCGGGTCGCCAGGCTGCGCGAGCGGCTGCTCACCGGGATGGCCGAGCGCGGCATCCCGCCCGAGGTGGCCGAGGACGTCTACGGCAAGATCGAGGCCTTCTCCAACTACGGCTTCCCGGAGAGCCACGCGATCAGCTTCGCGTACCTGGTGTACGCCAGTGCCTGGCTCAAGTACCACTTCCCGGCGGCCTTCACCTGCGCCCTGCTGGCCAACCAGCCGATGGGCTTCTACTCGCCGCTCAGCCTGGTCGCGGACGCGCGGCGGCACGGCGTCCGGGTGCGCGGGGTGGACGTCAACGCCAGCGGCCCGCGCCCCACCCTGGAACCGTACCGGGGCCCGACTCCCGAGCCGCCGCTGACCGCCGGCCGCCCGCAACCCGCCATCCGGCTCGGCCTGGAGACGGTGCGCGGCATCGGCACCCCGCAGGCCGAGGCGATCGCGGCCGGGCAGCCGTACGCCGACCTGGAGGACTTCGCCCGCCGCACCGGCCTGCCCGCGCCCGTCCTGGAGGCGCTGGCGACGGCAGGCGCCTTCGACTGCTTCGGTCTGACGAGACGTCAGGCGCTCTGGGCGGCCGGGGCGTTCGCCGGAATCTCGGCCGAACTGCTGCCCGGCACCACCCCCGGCACCGGGGCGCCCGAACTGCCCGGCATGAGCCCGGTCGAGGAGACCATCGCCGACCTGTGGGCCACCGGCACCTCCGCCACCAGCCACCCGCTCCAGCACCTGCGCGCCCACCTGGACCGCGGCGGCGCGCTCCGCGCCGACCAACTCCCGGACGTGCCACCGGGAACGGCGGTGGTGGTCGGCGGCCTGGTCACCCACCGGCAGCGGCCGCCGACGGCCGGCGGGGTGCTCTTCCTCAGCCTGGAGGACGAGACCGGCCTGATCAACGTGATCTGCAACCGCCCGGTCTGGGAGTCCCAGCGCCGCACCGCCCTGGACCGGGCGGGCCTACTGGTGCACGGCCACGTCGAACGCGACCGGGGCGCCACCAACCTGATCGCCACCCGGCTCACCCCCCTGCGGATCGGCCTGTGAGCCCTGGGCCCTCCCGCGACTCAGTCGGGGTAGCGCACGAGCGCGCTCAGATCCAGGTCGAAGTCGAACGGATCGGGAATGCGCATGCCGTCGCCGAACTTCCGGTCGTGCCGCACGTGGTAGCGGTCGCGGTTCGGTTCGGAGAACAGCGTGACCACCCCCTCCCGCGGATCGACGATCAGGTAGAGCGGGATGCCCATCCCCGCGTAGTCGCGGAGCTTGTCCACCCAGTCGTTCCCCGGATTGGAAGGCGAGACCACCTCGACCGCGACGAGGGCCTCCTCGGCGAGCGTGGTGTTGCCTTCCCGGGCGAGGGAAGTGATCGGAAGGTAGGTCAGTTCGGGGGTCCGCTCCTTCGTCACGTCGGGGGTGGTCAGCGCGCTGTTGCCGCTGAGCATGTAGCCGTCCGGGGCGTGGCGCTCGAACTGCCGCTGGACGAGTCCGAGGTTCAACTGGTGAATGCTGGAAGGGGCCGCCTGCATGATCAGCGTGTCGCCGGACCATTCGACGCGAACGCCGTCGGGGGCCGTGCGCAGCACCTCCTCGACGTATTCGCGGTGCTGCTCGTAGAAGCTCATGGCGCCTCCTCCGGTCTGTGCGTTCGGCCGACTCGGAGTCTATGCACAGACCCGCCCCGGGCCGTTCAGGCGCCGGAGGCCGCCGCCCGGCCCTTGCCGGGGGGCCCGGCGAAGGTCTGGGCGATCGGCAGCCAGGCGGTGGCGACCGGGCCGGTGGCGGTGAGGGCCAGATCGTCGCGGTGGCGGCGCTGGGTGACCAGCAGGCAGAAGTCCAGGGCCGGGCCGGTCACCACGTCCGCCGCGTCCGCCGGACCGAAGGCCCAGGTGCTGCCGTCGGGTGCGGTCAGTTCTAGCCGCACCGGGTGCTCCGGCGCGGGCAGCCCGTGGGCCGCGAACGCGAAGCCCAGGGTGCGCAGGCCCAGGTGGGCGATGTGCCGCAGCCGGGCGGTGGGTTCCCGGGTCACGCCGAGCGCGTCCGCGACGTCCTGGCCGTGCGCCCAGGTCTCCATCAGCCGGGCGGTCGCCATCGAGGCGGGCTTCATCGGCGGGCCGAACCAGGGCAGCCGGGCGTCGGCGGGGGCGGCGGCCAGGGCGTCCTGCACCTCGGCCCGGCCGGTCCGCCAGCGGGCGAGCAGGGCGGCGGGGGCGGCGGCCGCGCCCTCCCGGGCGCCCTCCTCGACCGGGTCGGCCCCGGTGGCCAGCAGGGCGGTGAAGCTGCCGCCGAGCGACGCGGTGAAGCCCTCCGGGTCCCGGGCGGCCAGTGCCGTCCAGTCGTCGGTCCAGGCCAGGTGGGCGATCTGGTGCGCGACCGTCCAGCCCTCGGCCGGGGTGGGCCCGGCCCAGCCGTCGGCCGGCAACCCGGCCACCAGCGCGTCCAGGACGGCGCTCTCGGCCCGCAGGTCGGCCAGCAGGCCGTGCAGGACGTCGCCCGCGGCGTTCGGGTCGGTCATCGGCTTCCCCTCGGTTCAAGGCAGTCACCACCCGTCGGTAGCCCCGCCGCCGCACCCTACGCCCGGGCCGGCGCCGGTGCCCGCCACTCCACGAAACAGGCACGTCAGGACTCTCGCCACCGGCCCCACCGCATGTGACAATTCCGCGATGACGGGCCCTGAGGCTGCGGACACCCTCACCGCTGCGCGAACCGACGACCCCGAACTCGCCGTGCGTGCGGCCGAGCTGGTTCGCGACGCCGTGCTCGGCGATCTCGCCCGCCGGGTGGTGGCCGAGTGCGGCGCCGACGTCGGCCTGGTCGGCGTGCCCGAGCCGCTGCCCGGGAGCCGTCCCGGCAGCGAGGGCATGGTGCTGCGCCACTGGGCCGGCACCCGGGCGGACCTGCTGCACGACGTGCCGGTGCCGGCCGGCCTGGGCCTCGGCGGTCGGGCGCTCGCCGAGCGCGCGCCCACCTGGGTGCCGGACTACCGGGCGGCGACGACCATTTCGCACCACTACGACGCGGCCGTGGCCGCCGAGGACCTGTACGCGATGCTCACCGTCCCGCTGATGGACGGCGGTACCGTGCACGGCGTGGTGTACGCCTCGCTGCGCACCGTCGTGCCGTTCGGGGACGTCCGGATCTGCGCCGTCGGCAAGCTGGCAGCGGCGGCCACCCGGGCGCTCGCCGGAGCTGCGGCCTGGAGCCGGGAGGAGCCCCGGCCGGAGAGGCCCCGATCGGAGAGGCCCCGGCCGGAGAGGCCCCGGCCGGAGAGGCCCCGGTCGCAGGTGCCCCGACCGACCGCCCCCGTACCGCCGTTGACCCGGCGCGAGCACGAGGTGCTGCGCTGGGCGGCGACCGGCCGGACCAATCCGGAGATCGCCGCCCAACTGGGCCTCACCTGCAACACCGTGACCGGCTACCTGAAGTCCGCGATGCACAAGCTCGGCGTCCGGAACCGCACCGAACTCGCTCTCACCGCGAAGGAGTCCGGCCTGGTCAGTTGACCTGGCGCTCCCGTCCGCTCCAGTACGGCTCGCGCAGCCGGAACTTCTGCAGCTTCCCGGTGGCCGTCCGCGGCAGCGCGTCCCGGAACTCCACCGAGGTCGGCGACTTGTAGCCGGCCAGCCGCTGCTTGCAGTGGGCGATCAACTCCGCCTCGGTGACGGTCCCCTGGCCGTCCCGGAGCACCACCAGCGCCTTGACCGTCTCGCCCCACTTCTCGTGCGGCACCCCGATCACCGCCGCCTCGGCCACCGCCGGGTGGCCGTACAGGCAGTCCTCCACCTCGATCGAGGAGACGTTCTCCCCGCCGCTGATGATGACGTCCTTCTTCCGGTCGGAGATGGTGAGTTGGCCGTCGGTGAGGGTGCCGCCGTCGCCGGTGTGGAACCAGTCGTCCCGCAGCGCCTCGGCGGTGGCCTCCGGCTGGCGCCAGTAGCCGTCCAGCACGGTGTTGGAGCGCACCAGCACCTCGCCGGACGCGTCGACCCGCAGCTGGGTGCCCAGCGCGGGGGCGCCGGCCTGCACCAGCTTCTCGGCCCGCTCGGCGGCGGGCAGGGCGTCCCACTCGGCGCGCGAGCGGTTGACGGTGACGATCGGGGCGGTCTCGGTCAGGCCGTAGAGCTGCATGAACTCCCAGCCCAGCTGCTCCTCGACCTGCTGCACCACCGAGGTGGGCGGCGGCGCGCCGGCCACGATCATCCGCACCCGGTCCCGGCCGGGCACCGGGCCGTCCCAGTCGGCGGCCGCGTCCAGCACCATCTGCACCACGGCGGGCGCGCCGGACAGGAAGGTCACCCCGTGCCGCTCGACCCGGCGCAGGATCTCCGCGCCGTCCACCTTGCGCAGCACGATGTGCCGGGCGCCGAGCCCGGTGATCGCGAACGGCAGGCCCCAGCCGTTGGCGTGGAACATCGGCAGGGTGTGCAGGTAAACGTCCCGGTCGCTCGCGCCGTAGTGCAGGCCCATCAGCGTCGCGTTCAGCCAGGCGTTGCGGTGGGTGATCTGAACGCCCTTGGGGCGGGCGGTGGTTCCGCTGGTGTAGTTGATGGTGGCGGTGTCGTTCTCGGAGATCGCGTACCGGCGGGGCGCGTTGTCGAAGTCGTACAGCAGGGCGTCGCTGTCCGCGCCGATCACGAACTTGTGCTCGGCCACCACCCCGTCGAGAGCGTCGGCGAGTTCGGGATCGACCAGCAGGGCGGAGGCGCCGCTCTGCTCGACGATGTACGCGACCTCCTCGGCCCGCAGCCGGAAGTTGACCGGCACCAGCACCCGGCCGTACCCGCTCACCCCGAAGAAGGAGGTGAGCAGCCGGGCGGAGTTGTGCGACACGATCGCGACCCGCTCTCCCGGCCCGACGCCGAGCCGGTCCAGCCCGGCCGCCTGGGCCCGGGCGAGTTCGGCGACCCGCCGGTAGCTCAGCTCGCCCCAGGATTCGGCCGGCTGCACCGGCTCGTCGATGATGCCGACCCGGTCGCCGTAGACCAGCTCGGCCCGGTCGAGGAAGTCCATCACGGAGAGTGGAATCTGCATGCGCCCACTGTCCTCCGCGGTCGGCCCCCTGCACACCCCCGATCGGGGGTGGTCACCCGTCCGTCCGTCTGCCCGGGCCGCTTCCCGGGCCGTTCTCCGGCTCGCTCCCCGGCCCTTCCCCCGGCCCGCGGCCGGCCGCCGCCAGCGCCGCGACCAGCCGGTCCCGGGCATCGGTCTGGGCGGCGATCCGGCGCTCCAGCACCGCCAGCCGTTCCCGGGCGATCCCCAGCACCCGTTCGGACGGCGGCCGGGACATCACGTCCCCGTCCAGGCAGCCCAGCAGCGGCCGCAGGTCCTCCAGGGTGAGCCCGGCGGCCACCAGGGCGCGGATGTTGCGCACCCGCACGACCGCCGGCTCCCCGTACTCCCGGTAGCCGTTGGCCGCCCGCTCGGAGTCGATCAGCCCGGCCTGCTCGTAGTGCCGCAGCGCCCGGGCCGTACTGCCCGTCCGCCGTGCCAGCTCCCCGATCAGCACCCCTACCGCGCCCCCGCCCGTCAGCCCACCAGTGCGCCCCCGTCCACCGACAACACTACGCCGGTCACGAACGAGGCCTGCGGCGAGGCGAGTTGGGTGATCGCCCAGGCCACCTCGGCGGGCCGGCCGATCCGGCCCAGCGGGGTGTGCGCCAGCTGCCACGCGCGGATCGCCGCCGACTGCTCGGGGCCGTGACCGGCGTGCTCGCCGATCGGGGTGTCGATCGCCCCGGGCGCCACCGCCACCACCCGGATGCCGCGCGGCGCCAGCTCCACCGCCCAGCTGCGGGTGATCGTCTCCAGCGCGGCCTTGCCCGCCGCGTACACCGCGTTGCCCGGCCAGCCGCGCTGCCCCACGGCCGTGCTGACGTTGACCACCACCCCACGGCTCTCGCCGAGCGCCGGCAGCGCGGCCTGCCCGAGCAGGACCGGGGCGACCAGGTTGGTGGCCAGCAGCGTCTCGATGCCCGCCCGCCGGTAGCCGCCGACGGCCTGCCCGCTCTGCACGATGCCGGCGTTGTTCACCAGCACGTCGAGCCGCCCGTACCGCTCCAGGGCCGCTCCCACGATCCTCTCCGGCGCGTCCCGTCCGGTGACGTCCGCGACCAGCGGCTCGATCAGCCCCGGGTGCGCGGCCGCCGTCTCCGCCAGCGGCTCCGCCCGTCGGCCCACCGCCACCACCCGGGCCCCCTCGGCCGCGAAGGCGCGCGCGGTCTCCCGCCCGATCCCCGTCCCGGCCCCGGTGACCACCACGACCCGCTGCTCCACCACGTTCTCGTCGTTCATGCCGGGAAGCCTCCGACCCTGCCGCCAGCGTCAGGGTCAAGCGCGGGACCGCAACCGAGCGGCAGCCCACGACCGTCCGTCAGGGAGATCGTCGAGTACGGTTCCGAACCCAGGGGGAGACCGCCGAATGACCGTCACAGTGAACACCCGCCCGACGGCGGAGGGCCTGCTGCTGCGCCCCTTCGAGGACGCCGACGCACCGGCCCTGATCGAGGCCTACCGGGACGACACGCTGCGCCGCTTCACCCGCGTCCCGGTGACCGACGCCGAGCAGGCCGCGCGCTGGCTGGGCATCCAGTACGAGGGCCGGGCGGCGGGCACCCGCTACTCCTTCGCCGTCCTGGAAGCCGGTGAACTGGTCGCCAACGTGGCGCTCAAGCGCGGCGCCCCGGGCGGGGCCACGGCCGAGGTGGGGTACTGGACGGCGGCCCCGGCGCGTGGCCGGGGCGTGGCCCCGCGCGCGGTGGAGGCGCTCACCGCCTGGGCCTTCGCCGCCTTCGCCGAGGACGGCCTGCGCCGGATCGACCTGCTGCACCAGGTGGACAACCTCGCCTCCTGCAGGGTGGCGGAGAAGAGCGGTTACGTCTTCCAGGAACTGCTGACCGCCCTCCCGCCGGAGTTCCCGCTGGACGGCCACCGGCACTCCCGGAAAGCGCTGGACGTGATCGAACGGCACGGGTCAGAGTGAGCGCATGGCTTCTCTGGTACGGCACGTGACGATCGATTGCGCCGATCCCCACGCCCTCGCCGCCTTCTGGGCGCAGGCGCTGGACGGCACGGTGGGCGAGGACGACAACCCGGGAGACGAGGAGGCGGAGGTGAACTCCGAGGGCGCCTCGCTGCTCTTCATCCGGGTGCCCGAGGGCAAGTCGGTGAAGAACCGGGTCCACCTCGACCTCCAGCCGCAGGACCGCGGCCGGGACGAGGAGGTCGAGCGCCTGGTCGCCCTGGGCGCCACGGTGCTGGCGGACCTCCGCCGCCCGGACGGCACCGGCTGGGTCACCCTGGCCGACCCGGAGGGCAACGAGCTGTGCGTCGAGCGCAGCCACGCCGAGCGGGTCGCCACCGGCGCCGCCTGAGCCCGGCCAGGAGCCCGGAAGGGCCGTCACACGACAGGCCGAGCCCCCGGGCCGCCGCCGGGGGCTCGGTCGATAATCGACCCTGTCCGACGCCATCGCGTCCACCCCCGGCAACCAGGGCAGGTACCCCATTGGCCAGAATCGCCGTGATCGGCGCCAACGGCACCATCGGCAGCGCCGTCGTCGAGGAGGCGGCGGCGCGCGGGCACGAGGTCACCGCGGTCGTCCGCGACCCGGACCGCTACCGGGGCGGGGCCGCCTCGGCGGAGCGCGGCGACGTGCTCGAACCGGCTGACGTGGCCCGGGTGGCGGCCGGACGGGACGTCCTGGTGAGCGCCGTCGGCGGCGGCGACGGCCCGGGCCACCTGGCGCTGATCGAACCCGCCGCCCGCTCGCTGGTCGAGGGCCTGCGCTCGCTCGTCGGCGGCGCGCCCCGGCTGGTCGCGGTCGGCGGCGCGGGCAGCCTGGAGACCGCGCCGGGGGTGCGGGTCTGGGACACCCCGGGCCTGCCGGAGCCGATCCTGCAGATCATGCACGCCCACGGCGAGGCGCTGGACTACTACCGGACGGTCTCCGACATCCGCTGGACGGTGCTCAGCCCGGCCGCCGAGATCGGCCCGGGGGCGCGGACCGGCCGCTACCGGACCGGTCTGGAGCAACTGCTCACCGACGGCGAGGGCCGCAGCTGGATCTCGGTGCCGGACTACGCGGTCGCCCTGGTGGACGAGATCGAGCAACCCGAGCACATCGGCGAGCGCTTCACCTGCTGCGCCTCAGGGCGTGCCTGACGCGGATGACCCGTTCAGCCCAGCTGGATCGACCGTTTGGCCAGCCCCATCCAGAACCCGTCGATCACGCTGCGCTGGCTGCCGAGGTCGGCCTCGCCCGCACCGAGGGTGACGAACAGCGGGGCGAAGTGCTCGGTGCGCGGGTGCGCCAGCCGCCCGGCCGGGGCCTTGTGCTCGAAGTCGAGCAGCGCGTCCAGATCGTGGGCGTCCAGCGCGCGCCTGCCCCAGTCGTCGAACTCGGCCATCACCGAGCTGATCCGGCCGTCGCTGCTGAGTGCCCGCAGGTTGTGGGTGAAGAAGCCGCTGCCGATGATCAGCACGCCCTCGTCCCGCAGCGGCGCGAGCCGGCGGCCGATCTCCAGCAGGCGCTGGGGGTCCAGGGTGGGCATGGAGATCTGCAGCACCGGGATGTCGGCCTCCGGGAACATCTCCACCAGCGGCACGTAGGCCCCGTGGTCGAGCCCCCGGTCGGGGATGTCCTGGACGGGCGTGCCGGGGGCGCGCAGCAGCTTGCGCACGCGCTCGGCCAGCTCCGGCGCGCCGGGGGCGGCGTACCGAACCGTGTAGTAGTGCTCGGGGAAGCCCCAGAAGTCGTACACCAGCGGGACGGTGGTGACGGCGCCGACGGCGAGCGGGGCCTCCTCCCAGTGGGCGGAGACCATCAGGACGGCCTTGGGGCGCGGCAGGTCGGCGGACCAGGCGGACAGCTCGCCCGGCCAGATCGGGTCGTCGGCGAGCGGCGGCGCGCCGTGCGACAGGTACAGGGCGGGCATGCGCTCGGGGGCCGCGGCGCTCATGGCGTCCTCCTCGGGATCGGTCGGGGGCTTGGGGGCCAAGTAGTTCAAATTTGAACCTATACCGACCGACCGTACACCTTCGTTCGAATTTGAACAACAGGAGTAGGCTTCACCCCATGTCCGCACTGAACGAACCCCGCTGGCTCGACCGGGACGAGATGGCCGCCTGGCGGGGCTTCGTCGTCGCGAGCAACCTGCTCAACCGGCGGCTGGAGCGCCAGCTCAAGGAGGACTCCGGCCTCTCCCACCAGCAGTACGAGATCCTGGTGCACCTGTCCGCCGCCCCCGGCGACTCGCTGCGGATGACCGAACTCGCCGACAAGCTGGTCACCTCCAAGAGCGGACTGACCTACCAGGTCACCCAGCTGGAGCGGATGGGCCTGGTCGCCCGCCGCTCCTGCCCCAGCGACGTGCGCGGCGTCATCGCCGAACTCGCCGACCAGGGCCGGGAGATGATCCGCCGGGCCGCGCCCGGACACGTCGCCCTGGTGCGCGAGCTGCTGATCGACGTGCTCACCCGCGAGCAGCTGGCCGTCCTCGCCGAGGGCCTCGGCGAGGTCAGCGCCCGGCTGCGCCAGGACGACGTTCCGTAACGGGCGCCGGATCGACACCCGCCGCGGCGAAGGGCGCAGATGCGGGCCGGGCGAACGAAGCTCCGCTCGGCCGTTGATTCCGCACACGAATCGCTTGCCCGGGGCCGCTGCTCGCGCGCGAACCGCTCGCCGGGGGCGGCGTTCCGTGTCAACATGCCCCGTATGGGGACGATTCTGCACGGCACCCTGGTCACCCTCCGCCCGGCCACCGCCGACGACATCCCGGCACTGGCGGCGATCCGCAGCACGCCCGAGGTGTTCGCCCGCTGGCGCGGCGGCGACGACCTGGTCGACGAGGTCGCCGAGGACCTGGAATCGCCCGACACCGAGACCTTCGCGATCGAGCTGGGCGGCCGGGTGGTCGGCGCCGTCCAGTGGTACGCCAACAACGACGACGAGTACCGGCACGCCGGGATGGACCTCTACCTGGAGCCGTCGGTGCACGGCCTGGGGCTGGGCACCGACGCCGTGCGCACCATGGCCCGGCACCTGGTGCACGACCACCACTACCACCGGCTGGTGATCGACCCGGCCGCGGACAACCTCGCCGCGATCCGCTGCTACACCAAGGTGGGCTTCCGCCCGGTCGGCACCATGCGCCAGTACGAGCGCGGGCCGGACGGCAGCTGGCACGACAACCTGCTGATGGATCTGCTCGCGGACGAACTGTCGGACGGCTGACGGCAGTTCACCGGCCCCTCGGCGCCCGGTGCAAGGGTGTACAGACATCTTGTCAGTCAACTGTCCTGACCTGTACAGACACCTCGTCGCCACAGGAGCGATCGAAACTGATCGCCTGCCGTTCTTCCCCTGGTACCGAGCAGTAGCTAGCGTTCCCCCGCCAATCCCCGGCGGCCGCACCCCGGCCCGGCCGGGCCCCACCGGATTGACGGACCAGGAGAACGCCCATGCTCTCGCGTCGCACGGCCACCGCCCTCACCTCGGCGGCCGCCGCCGCACTGCTGCTCGGCGGCACCGCGCCGACGGCCTTCGCCACCACCCCGGCGAGCCCCACCACGCTGTCCGTCTTCGCGTTCAACGTCGACCTCGGCACCGCGATCGTCGACAGCACCCAGAACGAGCAGGCCGCCCGCCGCACTCCGGTGATCGAGCAGATCGTCCGGCAGCACAACGCCGACGTGGTCGTCCTGGACGAGCAGTTCAACAACAGCTCGACCGCCGACATCAACGCCAAGCTCGCCGACCTCTACCCGTACCGCACCCCGGTGGTCGGCGGGGTCTGCTCCGGCGGCGGCTGGACGGGCGTCAGCGGCAACTGCTCCAACTCACTGTTCGTCATCAACGGCGGCACGATGATCCTCTCCAAGTACCCGATCACCGCCCAGTACGCCCACGTCTTCAGCAACTCCACGTACGGCACCTGGGACTACCACGCCAACAAGGGCGCGGCGCTGGTGCAGGTGAAGAAGAACGGCGGCACCGCCTGGGTGGTCGGCACCCATCTGCAGGCCGACGAGTCCGACACCTCGACCGACACCACCCAGTCCACCCGGCTCGGCCAGCTCGCCGAGATCCGCGCCTGGGTCGACGGCATCGTCGGCAGCAGCGCACCGGTGCTGATCGGCGGCGACCTCAACGTCGAGTACTTCCACGGCCAGAGCCGCGGCGACTACGCCAACGCCCAGAACGCGGTCAACGGCGTGCTCGGCACCCCGGCCACCGACCCGACGCAGGCCCGCACCACCATGGACTGCCCGGTCTCCTCCTGGTGCCAGTACATGGCGGGCGTCGAGACCTTCCCGACCGACTACCGGGACGACCTCGACTACATCGGCTACCTCAACGCCCCGGGCCGTCCGGTGCCGACCTCGATGTCCAACGTGAAGATCGACTTCGACCCGCAGGCCGGCTGGGCGCCGGGCCGGCTGGACACCGACGCGCCCAGCGACCACTACCCGGTCGAGGCCGCCTTCCAGCTGAACTGACCGGTGACCTAAGGCGGTTGCTCAGCGCGCCGGCGCAGCCGGGCAGCCGCAGGAGCGCCGCACCACCAGCTTGGCGGGGAAGGTCCGGTCCCCGGCGGCGCGGCGCTCGGGCCCGCCCAGCACGAGGTCCAGCGCGGCCCGGGCCATCTCGTCCTGCGCGGTGGTGACGGTGGTCAGCGCCGGTCCGGCGATCACCGCCTCGGCGATGTCGTCGAAACCGGCCACCGCGAGGTCCTCCGGCACCCGGATGCCCAGGTCGTCGGCGGCCCGCAGCAGGCCGATCGCCTGGTCGTCCGTCGCGCAGAACACGGCGGACGGCCGGTCGGGCCGGCTGAGCAGCGCGAGCGCCTCGGCGTGCGCCCGGACCCGGTCGAAGGGCGCCCGGGTGAGCCGCCCGTCGGTGGACAGGCCGGCCTCGGCCAGTGCCCCGGCCCAGCCGGCCGTCCGACCGGTGACCGGGTCGAGCGGGCTGAGCGCCAGGGTGCCGCCGAAGCAGTGCACCTCGGCGTGGCCGTGGCCGAGCAGGTGACGGACCACCTCGCGGGCGCCGCCCTCGTCGTCCGCCACCACGGCCACGCCGTCGGCGCTCTCGGCGCGGTGGTGCAGCAGGACGACCGGGGTGCCGTCGGCCGAGTCGAAGCCGGTCAGCCCGGGGGTGGCCGGGTCCTGGGTGACCAGGATGAGGCCGTCCACCTGCATCCCCAGGAAGGCCCGGATGTAGTGCGCCTCGCGCTCGTCGGCGTAGTCGGAGTTGCCGATCAGCAGCAGCCGGCCGTGCTCGGTGGCGGCCTGCTCCACGGCGTGCGCCAGCCCGGCGAAGAAGGGCTGGCGGGCGTCCGGCACGACCATCCCGAGCAGGTTGGTCCGCCGCCGCGCCATCGCCTGGGCGACCCGGTTGGGCCGGTAGCCGAGCTCCTCCACGGCCGCGAGGACCCGGGCCCGGGTGGCCGCCGCCACCGGGCGCGGTCCGTCGTTGATCACATAACTCACGACCGCTGTGGACGTTCCCGCCACCCGCGCCACATCGTCCCGTGTCACCCTCGCCATGACCAGTGAGCCTACACAGCACCTCCGACCAGCGGTGTTCCCGCGGGCGGGGAGCCGCCCGGCGCCGCGCCTTAGACGGCGTCCGGCACGATCACCGTCAGGGAGGTCTCCTGCCGCAGGAAGCCCAGTGCCTCGTAGACCCGGCGGGCCGGGTTGCCCTCGGTCACCACCAGGTGCACGTCGGCGAGCCCCCGGTGGGCGGCGTCACCGAGCGCCCGGCGCAGCAGGTCGGCGCCGAGGCCGCGGTAGCCGCGCCGGGGGTGGCGGAAGACCTCGGCGACCCAGGGCAGGCCGTCGCGGTCGGTCAGCACGGCCGCGCCGACCACCCGGTCCTCGGCATCCACGGCGAGCAGGCTGGAGGGCAGCACCGGGCCGATGGCCTGCCCGGCCAGTAGCGGGCCGATCCGGTCGGCGACGGCCCGGGCGTCGTCGCCGGGGTAGTGGTCCACGTGGGCCGGGTCGAAGGCGGCCCGCCAGGACTCCAGCATCTCCTCGGGCGAGCGGTCGCAGGGCACCGCCCGCAGGCCCTCGCGCAGTGGAGTCCCGGCCCAGTCGGCGGGCGGGGGATCGGCGCGCAGGTCGCGCCGGAAGGTGTGGGCGTGCCGCAGCGCGGTCGCGCCCCGCGCCAGCAGCCGCTGCCCGAGCTCGGGCGGCCCGGAGACGACCCAGCCGGGCAGCGCGGCGCGGATGTACTCCGCCGGGTCCGCCGAGTCGTCCAGCACCTCCAGCAGGTCGGCCCAGGGCCGCCCCTCCCGCTCGCCCAACCGGTACCGCAGGACCGGTACGCCGTCGCCGTTCCGCCTGGTCACCCAGTCCGCCTCGGCCATGGCACCCACCCCGTTCACGAGTTCGTTCGTCGGCGCCCATGCTCACCAGTGGCGGGAGCCCGGTGCAAGGGGTTTTCGACCAGTGCGTTCGTGATGGGACCGGGCTCAGCCCACCACCGCCGCGCGGAGGCAGAGCACGTCCGGCAGGTGGGAGACCAGCAGCGACCAGGTCCCGCCCTCGTCGCGGCTGCCGTACACGTCGCCGGTCCGGTTGCCGAAGTAGATCCCGGCCGGGTCGGCGTCGTCGGTGCGCAGGGCGTCGCGCAGCACGATCCCGTAGTGGTCCTCGCCGGGCAGCCCGTCGGCGAGCTGCTCCCAGCTGGTGCCGGCGTCCGTGGTGCGGAAGACCCGGCAGCGGTGGCCGGGCGGGATCCGGTCGTCCGAGCCGCCGAGCGGGAAGAGGTAGGCGGTGTCGCCCCGGCGCGGGTGGGCGGCGACGGCGAAGCCGAACTCGGCGGGCAGCCCGTCCGCGATGGAGCGCCAGCTCCCGCCCCAGTCGTCGCTGCGGTAGACGCCGCCGTGGTTCTGCAGGTAGAGCCGGTCGGGGTGGACCGGGTCCGGGGCGATCTTGTGGACGCACTGGCCGAACTCGGGGTACTGCCGCTCGGCCGGGAAGAACTCGGCGCGCAGGCCGGTGTTGGAGGGGGCCCAGCTGTCGCCGCCGTCCTTGCTGCGGTAGACGCCGCCGCTGGAGACGGCGACCAGCAGCCGTTGGGGGTCGCGCGGGTCGGTCAGGATGGTGTGCAGGCCCTGGCCGCCGTAGCCGGCGCCCCACTCGGGCCGCTGGGGGTGGTTCCAGAGCGACTCGACCAGTGCGAAGGTCTCGCCGCCGTCGGTGGAGCGGAACAGCGCGGCCGGTTCGGTGCCCGCGTACACCACCCCGGGGGCCTCCGGCCCGGCGGGCTGGAGCTGCCAGACCCGGGTGAGCGAGGCACCGGTGGACTCGGGGAAGCGGATCGCCGGCCGGGACGGCTCGTGCCAGTTGGCGCCGAGGTCGTCGGAGCGCCACACCGAAGGGCCCCAGTGGCTGCTGTCGGCGCCGACCAGCAGTCTGGTCCGGCCCTCGCGGCGGTCGATCGAGACGGAGTAGATCGCGTTCATCCGGAAGTGCGGCCCGCTGAACTCCCAGTCCAGCCGGTCGCGGCTGCGGCCGAGAAAGAGGCCCTTCTCGGTTCCGACGGCCAACAGCACCTCGGTCATGCCTCACACCACCTGATCACGAGCACGGCCCCCCGGGACGCCCCCCGGGGCGCGTCGGCACGCCCCGTCGCCAGTGTCCCGCCGTCCGCCGGTGGTCACATCTCGCCGCGCCGCGCGCCCCGGCCAAGGGCCGTGCAGAGGCAGGGGCCGGGCGCTACCCCCGGCAGCCCTCCAGCAGCCGCAGCCACACCTCGCTGATCGTCGGGTAGGCGGGAACGGCGTGCCAGAGCCGGTCGATCGGCACCTCGCCGACGACCGCGACGGTCGCCGAGTGCAGCAGCTCGGCGACGGCCGGGCCGACCAGGCAGGCGCCGACGATCACCTCCCGGTCCAGGTCGAAGACCACCCGGGCCCGGCCGCGGTAGCCGTCGGCGTAGAGCGAGGCCCCGGCGACGTCGCCGATCTCCTGGTCGACGGCCTTGACCCGCAGTCCGAGCCGCTCGGCCGCCGCCAGGGTCAGGCCGACGGCCGCGACCTCCGGTTGCGTGAACACCACCTGCGGCGCGCCGGCGAGGTCGGCGGACGCGGAGTGCGCGCCCCAGCGCGAGGTGTCCAGCGCGCGCCCCTCGGCGCGGGCCGCGATCGCCGCACCGGTGATCCGGGCCTGGTACTTGCCCTGGTGGGTGAGCAGCGCCCGGTGGTTGACGTCCCCGGCGGCGTACAGCCACTCGCCGTCCACGCCCAGCACCGTGCAGCTGTCGTCCACGTCCAGCCAGCTGCCCGGCCGCAGCCCGACCTGCTCCAGCCCGATGTCGGCGGTGCGCGGGGCCCGTCCGGTCGCGTACAGCACCTCGTCGGCGCTCAGCCGCTCGCCCTCGGTCAGCCGCTCACCGTCGTTCAGGGAGAGCACCACCGGCCCGGTCGCCCCGGCCCGCTCCAGCGAGGTCACCTCCGTACCGAAGCGCAGGTCCACCCCCGCCCCCCGCAGGCCGTCCGCGACCAGCTCGCCGGCGAAGGGCTCCATCCGCGGCAGCAGCGCGTCGCCGCGCACCAGCAGCACCACCTCGGAGCCCAGCGCCCGCCAGGCGCAGGCCATCTCCACCCCGACCACCCCGCCGCCGACCACCGCGAGGCGCCCGGGGACGGTAGGCGAGCCGGTCGCCTCCCGGTTGGTCCACGGGTGGGCGTCCGCCAGCCCGGGCACGTCGGAGGGCAGCACCGGGCGGCTGCCGGTGCACACCGCGACGGCGTGCCGGGCGGTCAGCACCCGCTCGGTGCCGTCGTCCGCCTCCACCGTGACGGTCCGCACGCCCGCCAGCCGGCCATGTCCGCGGACCAGCTCGATGCCGGTGTCCCGCAGCCACTGCACCTGGCCGTCGTCCTTCCAGTGCGAGGTGAAGGAATCCCGTCGGGCCAGCACCGCCGTCGCGTCCAGCTGTCCGCCACCGACCGCCTCCCGGGCGCCGCCCACCGCGCGGGCGTCGTCCAGCGCGGCCGCCGGGCGCAGCAGCGCCTTGCTCGGCATGCAGGCCCAGTACGAGCACTCGCCGCCGACCAGTTCGGCCTCCACGATCACCGTGCGCAGGCCCGCGGCGACCGTCCGGTCGGCCACGTTCTCGCCGGTCGGGCCGGCGCCCAGGACGATGACGTCGTACTCCTCGGCGGTGCTGCTGGTCATGTCGCGTCCTCCGTGGTCTCGCGGGCCTCGCGTCGTTGCGCCCGGTGCGGGCCGCTCCCGGCGGCCGCAGGCGTGGGCCCCATCCTGCGACGCGGAGGGGCCCGCGCGCGGGCGAACACGCGGACGGGCTCAGATTGCCGCGAGCTCCGCCAGCAGGGCGGCGGTGTCGGCGGGGCGGGAGAACATCGGCCAGTGCCCGGTGGGCAGTTCGCGAAGTTCCCAGTTGGGCCGGTCCATCCCGGCGAACCACGGGTGCCCGGCCGCGATCAGCGCCCGCACCTGTTCGAGCGGGAAGGAGCAGGAGACCAGCGCCTGGGGCAGCGCGGCCCCGGCGCCGGTCAGCCGCAGCGCGTCCCGGTAGGCCCCGATCGGGTGCGGGGTCAGCCGGGTGCGGATCTGCGCGAGGGCGGCGTCGTCCAGGCCCTCGGTGCTGGACCCGTGGGCGGTCATGTACTCCCAGGAGGGCATCGGGAAGCGGCCGTCGACCGCCGTGGCATCGGCCTCGGCCCGGAAGTCGGGCTGCCAGAGGTCGTACACCGAGGCGCCGTCGGCCATCGGGCCGCTGTCCAGGTAGACCACCCGCCGGATCCGCTCCGGCATCCGGTCCGCGACGCCGCCCACCGGTGCGCAGGCGCCGCTGTGCGCGACCAGCACCACGTCCCACAGGTCCTCGCGCACCAGCAGCTCGGCCAGGTCCGCGATGTGGTCCTCCAGTCCGAAGTCGCCCTGCTCGCCCGCCCGTTCCGCCAGCCCCGGCAGGCTCACCGGGTGCACCCGGTGGCCGGCCGCGCGCAGCGGCGCGGCCACGCCGTCCCAGGCCCAGGCGCCGAGCCAGAAGCCGGGAACCAGTACGAACGTGCTCATGGTGGACGCTCCTTCCGCGGTGGGACCCCCGTCACCGGCGACTCTAGGCGCCGAACCGGACGGATCGCGCCCGAATTTCCCGCCGCGGAAGGAGCGCCGGAAGGAGCCGCGGGTGGAGCACCAGCGGACCCCTTGGCCGTCAGGCCTGGCCCTCGGCCGCCTGCTCCTCCGCCACCTTGCGCTTGACCTCGGTCATGTCCAGGTTGCGGGCCTGGCCGATCAGGTCCTCGAAGACCGGCTCCGGCAGCGCCCCGGCCTGCGAGAAGACGAGCACGCCCTCGCGGATGATCGCCAGCGTCGGGATCGACTGGATGCCGAACGCGGAGGCCAGCTCCTGCTGGGCCTCGGTGTCGACCTTGGCGAAGACCAGGTCGGGGTGGCGCTCCGCGGCCTTCTCGTACACCGGGGCGAACTGCCGGCACGGCCCGCACCACCCGGCCCAGAAGTCGATGAAGACGAAGTCCTTGCCCTCCGGGCCCGGGACGATGTCGTCGAAGTTCTCCTTGGTCAGCTCGACCGTGTTGCTCATCTCGCGGATCCTTCCCTTCCGGGGGGTGGCGGTGCAGATCGGGTGTCGGCACAGATCGTGCGCCCGGGACAACGGTGATGCCCGCAGGGGTATTCCGGTCGGCCTCCGGATTGAGCACGCGGCGGCCACCGTCCGTACAGATGAGTGTCCAGTCCGCTCGCCGAGGCGGGAGGCGCCCCATGCGCAGCACACCCCGCACCCGCCGGGCCGCCGTGCTTGCCGCCACCGGCACCGCCGCGGCCGCCCGGGTGGCCGGTTGCGGATCATCCGGGTCGGGCAAGTCGGGCGCCACCGGCACGTCGGGCGGTACCGGCGCTCCGGCCGGTGTCACCCTGCGGACCGCGCACGGCCCGGGCTCGGCGCGATCGTCACCGACAGCGCGGGCTTCACGCTCTACCGCTTCGACCAGGACGGGACCAGTCCGCCGGAGTCCTACTGCAACGGTAACCGGGCAACGCTCCGGCCGCCCGAGCAGGCCCACGGCAACGTCACCGCCAAGGGCACCGACAGCAAGCCGCTCGGCACCGGCACCCGCTCCGGCGGCGTCGAGCGGGGTACCCTCAACGGTTCGCCGGGGCCCGCCGACCCCACCCCGACGTCCAGCACCCCGGGCTACCGACCGGCGGGCTGCCCGATGGCCGCTGACCGCGCCCGAGCCCGACCGCCGCCGACGACCGACGGCCGCTGACGGCTGTCGATCACCGCCCTCGCCGGGGAGGCCGGGGTGCGCAAGGATGAAGTGGTGACCGATGAGCACCCCGTCGGCGGTTCTGCCGCACACGGCGCGGGGGCCGCCGACGAGGAACTGATGCGGGCCCTGTACCGCGAGCACGCCGGTCCGCTCTTCGCCTTCGTCCTCCACCTGGTCGCGGGCGACCGCCAGCGTGCCGAGGACGTCGTCCAGGAGACGCTGGTCCGGGCCTGGCGCAACATCCACCGGCTCGACCCGCAGGTCGACTCGCTGCGGCCGTGGCTGGTCACCGTCGCCCGCCGGATCGTGATCGACGACCACCGCAGCGCCCGCGCCCGCCCGCACGAGGTCGACGCGGAGGCCCTGAAGCAACTGCCCGCCGAGGACGACATCGAACGGGCCCTGCGGATGATGACCGTCGCGGACGCCCTCGCCGACCTCTCGCCCGCCCACCGGGAGGTCATCGTCGAGACCTACCTCAGGGGCCGCACCGCCAAGGAGGCCGCCACCGAACTCGGCATCCCGGCCGGGACCGTCCGGTCGCGGGTGTTCTACGCACTGCGCTCGCTCAGGCTCGCGCTGGAGGAAAGGGGAGTGACATCGTGACCACGTGGCCCGCCCCCGACCCCGGCCGGCCCACCGGAGCCGTGCACCTGGACGTCGGAGCGTACGTCCTCGGCGTGCTGGAGCCCGCCGAGAACGCCGCCTTCGAAGGGCACCTGGCGGATTGCCCGCAGTGCACCGAGGAGGTGCGGCAACTCGAGTCCGTACAACGGGTGTTGGCCGAGTACACGGCCGCGACCGCGGCCGCCGGGCTGGACCCTGCCGGGACCCTGCCGATGCCGGGCGGCCGGCTCCTGGACCGGCTGGTCGCCGAGGTCAGGGCCGGCCGGCGGCGGGGCCGGATACGTCGGCTGGCCCTCGCCCTGACCGCCACCGCGATGATCGCGGCGGGCCCGGCCGTCACGGCCGCGGTGCTCACCGCCGAGAACACGCCGTCCGTGGTCGCTGTCGCCGAACAGTTCAGCGCCACCGACCCGACCACCGGCGCCAAGGCCACCGTCGGCATCGACGGCAAGACCTGGGGCAGCCAGATCAGCCTCCAACTCTCCGGCGTGCACGGCCCGTTGACCTGCCGACTGGTCGCCGTCTCGCACGGCGGCGAGCAGCAGACGGTCACCACCTGGAGCGTCCCGGCCGGCGGCTACGACGAGCCGGACAACCGGGAGACGCTGCGCACCACCGGCGGCGCGGCCTTCCAGCCGCGCGACATCGACCACTTCGAGGTACGGGTCCAGAGCACCGACGCCCTGCTGGTCTCCGTCCCGGCGCACAAGGCCTGACCCGGGCCGGGCCGTTCTCAGCACGGCCCGTGCGGTGACTCGTACGCGACCAGCCGCTCGACCCGGCCGTGGCCGGTCGGGGCCGGCACCGCCGGCCCCTCCTCTCCGCAGGCCGGACAGCCGGGCAGCTCGGCCCCGTCCAGCAGTGCGTTCTGCCGCCGGACGTAGTCGGGCAGACTCAACGGCGGGTACAGGAAGGGGTCGTGGCACCACACCGCATCGGGCGAGCCCCGCCACGGCCGGTCCCACCACGCCGTGACCGGCGGCTCCCGCCGCCCGGCCCGCTTCTCCGCCCGCCGCTGCGCCGCGTACTGCTCCGCCCGGGCCAGCCACAGCGCCCGTGCCTCGCCCAGCTCCTCCACCGCCCGCACCAGCGAGTCCGGATCGGCCTCCAGGAGCCGGGGCATCCGCGCGCTGACGGTGAGGTGGTGATAGGTCGCCCGGAGGCCGTACGGGGCGAACTCGGTCAGGCAGGTCCGCAGGGCGCTGTGCCGCCGGTACGGCGGGAGGGCGGCGTCGTGCACCCGGGCGCGGTGGGTGAGGAAGCTGGTCACGGCGACGGCTCCAGGGCGAGGGCCCGGGCCAGTGCGGCGGTGAGGGCCCGGGCATGCCCCGGCAGCTGCCGCTCGGCCCAGCAGCCTGCAAGGCGGACGAAGTCGCGCAGGTCCTGCTCGGCCCCGGCGAGCAGTCGGCGCAGCTCGTCCACCGGCAGCTCGATCACCTGGCCACTCCCGGCCCGGGTGTCTACCGTCAACCGCACGGTGCCGCCGTGGCGTTCTGCCGCGGCGTGGGGGTCGTGGCCGAACCAGCCCTCGGCGGTGCCGTCCGCCACGTCCAGCCACTCGCGCCACTCCTCCAGGCCGTTGCAGCAGCCCGGTGCGAAGACGGCGCCGGTGACGCCGTCCGTCACCCGGAAGCCGCCGGGGGCGAGCAGGTGTTCCTCGGTGAGCAGCCCGTACAGGAAGGCCGCCGGCGGGTCGGGCGCAGGGCCGTCCTCAGGGGCGTCCTCGTTGGCGTCGGCGATCCGCCACACCGCGGAGCCGACCTCCTGCGGCGTCAACCGCCCGTCCAGCACCAGGAATCCGTACGGCTCGACGGCGGCCGTCGGCCAGAGCGCGAAGTCCTCGTCGGCGGCGCCCGTCTCCAGTACCGGCTGCATCGTGATCACCCGGCGATGATGCCGGAGGCCGCGCCGGCCGACCAGAGGATTTACGCCGCGTCGGCCGCGATCGCGGCCAGCACCCGTCCGCACCGCCGGGCGAAGGCGCGCTGGAGGAGCGGGAACAGCGGTCCGGCCAGCCGGGCCCACCAGGCGATCGGGCGGCTGAAGGCGGTGCATCCGCCAGCCGAGCAGGGCGCCCCCGGCGACGTCGAGGGCGGGGCGGCCACGGCCGATCCGGGCCCGGTGGCGCAGGTGGCGGTAGCCGGCGGGCAGGTCGCCGGTGCGGCTGGCGCCCTGCTCGGGGTAGCTGTAGTCGTTGCCGGGGCGGCTGTGGTCGTTCAACGGTGGGTCTCCACGGTGTTGGTGATCCGGCGCCAGGCGAGGACCGCGCACAGGGCGAAGCCGAGCGCGTTGCCGAGGCCGTGGGTGGCGGCCATCCAGGTCAGGGTCGGATGGGGGAGCCCGGCGGCCCGGCCGAGCGCCCACCAGAGGGCGAGCAGCATGGTGAGGGCCAGGACGGCGGAGGAGGCGGCGAGCAGCCGGGCGGTGGCCCGGTCCGCCGTCCGGGGCCGCAGTTCGCACCAGCTGATCAGGCCGACCAGCCACATCCCGGCGCTCAGCACGACGGCTCCGGCGAACTGCCACCAGTTGCCCAGGAAGTACCCGGCCAGCACCAGCAGGGTGCCCGCCGGGACACTGAGCGCCGCGCAGCGGGCCGGCCGGGAGCCGTGGTCGGCGCGGCAGACCAGCCCGGCGACCAGTGCGGCGGTGAACCCGGCGTAGTGGAAGTGCGGGACGGTCAGCGCCAGGATGTGCGGTTCGAAGCCGAACAGCGGGTAACCGGAGCGCTCGGCGACCAGTGCCACGCCGGCCACCGAGGGCGCGGTGAGCGCGGTGAGCACGGCGACCTCGGCGGGGGCGAGCGAGCGGGTCCTCGCCAGCCGCAGCGGCGCGTGCAGGGCCACCAGCAGGGTGCCGAGCGCGTAGAGGAGCGCGCAGCCGGTGGCGAGGCCCCCGCGCGGCAGCCAGAGCGAGAGCGCCCCCGGGACGGCCGCGAGCGGCCAGAGCCGGCGGACCCGGGCGAGTCCGGGTTCGTCGATCAGGGCCAGTCCGAGCGGCAGGACGGCGCCCATGCCGAGCAGGACCAGCAGGTCCACCAGTTCGGTCGTGCCCTTGCCCATGGTGGGCACACCTCCTCTTGAACGCGTTCAAATACTCTCGCCGCTGACTCTACGCCGCCGACTTGAACGCGTTCAACTCGCCCTCGCTCCGGCTGGCCTGGTGTTCACGTGGGGTGCGGCGCACTCTGGAGGAGTAACCGATGGAGGTGATCCGCCATGCAGACTCTGGTCGGTTGGCACATCGAGATGGAGTTCCGCGAGGACGGCCCGCGGACGACCGCGGCCGCCCTGCTCCGGCTCGGCGACGGGAGCGAACTGCGCGCCCACGGCTACAGCAGCCGCCACCCCTCCGACCCGGAACAGCTGAGGGTCGGCGAGGAGATCGCGGGAGCCCGCGCGCTCAACGACCTCGCCTCGCAGCTGCTCTCCAAGGCGCACGGGGAGATCCAGGAGGTCAGCCCGGTCCCGACCCATCCGCTCTCATGACCGCCCCGCACCCCGCCGGTGACCACGCCGGACGGGATCCGGAGCGTTCGCGCATCCCGCTGATCTGCCCGCGCTGCGGGCACGAGCAGCAGGTCGTCCCCGGCGGGCCCGAGCGGACGGTCAAGGTGGTGCACGTGGGGACCGGTCGCGAGGCCTGCGAGCCGGGGGACCTGGCCCGGGCGCCGGACGAGGGGACCTGACGCCCGGGGGGTAACGCCGCGTGCCGGGACCCGCGGGTCCCGCCACTCGGCGGCCCAACCGGAACGAACGGAAGGTCAGTTGACCGCGAGCGACCGGTCAGTTGGCGCAGTACGTGGCCGGCGGCAGCCACTCCGGCCCGACCAGCCGCTGCTCCAGCTCGTTCAGCGTGATCCGGATCCCGACCGTCCCGTCCAGCCCCACCCGGAACCGGCTGCGGGCCAGCGCGATCAGCGCGGTCAGGCCGTACTTGTTGATCAGCGAGGTGCGGTAGCGCGCGGTCGCGTCGGCGTCGCAGAGCCGGGCGCGGGCCGGGAGCCGGCGCCCGGTCGGGCGTCCGTGGGCGTCGCAGGGGCCGATCAGCACCCTGGGGTGGCGGCGGATCCGTTCGGCCTCGCCGGAGTGGGCGGGGGTCCAGACGCCGAGCGCCGTGCCGTCGGGCACGACCCACAGCTGCGAGTCCTGTCGGCTGCCGTCGTCGCCGAAGGTGGTCAGCAGGAGGTACTTGCTGTCGGCGAGCCGTTCGGTTCGGGCGTGCATGATCTCCTCCCTCTCGCGGGGGCGGCGGGGTCAGTGGTGACCGTGGCCCTCGGTGATCTCGCGGTACTCCTCGGCGGTGGGCCGGGGGACCCGGGCGTGCTCGCCGTGGAATGCCCGGGACAGCCGTACCCGGGTGCGGGTGAGCACGTCCGCCGGCCGGGCCACTCCATTCTCGTCCACCGCGGGCGGCAGTTCGAGGGGGCGGGGCTGTTCGTGGGCGGTGAGCCGGTGCAGTTCGGCGGGCGCGAGCCGGGCGTGCACCTCGGTGAACTCGCCGTGCGGCAGCCGGTGGACCGTGCCGGTCTCCCGGCCGTGCAGGACCTTGTCGCGGTCCCGCCGCTGCAGGCCCAGGCACCAGCGCTTGGTGACCGCGAAGACGGCCACCGGGACGACGAAGAAGCCGATCCGCACCGCGTAGGTGATCGCGTTGAGCGACAGGTGCAGGTGGGTGGCGATGAGGTCGTTGCCGCCGCCCGCGAGCATCACCAGGTAGACGCTGATCCAGGCCGCGCCGAGGGCGGTGCGTACGGGGGCGTTGCGCGGACGGTCGAGCAGGTGGTGCTCGCGCCCGTCGTCCGTCACCCAGCTCTCGACGAACGGGTAGAGCGCGATCGCGCCGAGGATCACCGGGAACAGCGTGAACGGGATCAGCACCCCGAGGTTGAGGGTGTGCCCCCAGAGGCTGATCTCCCAGCCGGGCATCACCCGGATCAGGCCCTCGGCGAAGCCCATGTACCAGTCCGGCTGGGCGTCGGTGGAGACCTGGTCCGGACGGTACGGGCCGTACAACCAGATCGGGTTGACGGTGGCGACCGCGGACATCAGCGCGACGATCCCGAAGACCAGGAAGAAGAACCCGCCGGCCTTGGCCGCGTAGACCGGCATCAGCGGCATGCCGACGACGTTCTTCTCGGTCCGGCCCGGTCCGGCCCACTGGGTGTGCTTGTGGTAGAAGACCAGGATCAGGTGGGCCACCAGTAGTCCGAGCATGATGCCGGGCACCAGCAGCACGTGGATGGTGAAGAACCTCGGGATGATGTCGTGTCCGGGGAACTCCCCGCCGAACAGGAACATCTGGACGTACGTGCCGATCAGCGGTACGGCCAGCACCACTCCCTCGATGAACCGGATGCCGGTGCCGGAGAGCAGGTCGTCCGGGAGCGAGTAGCCGAAGAAGCCGTCCAGCATGCCGAGGAACAGCAGCAGGAAGCCGAAGACCCAGTTGATCTCGCGCGGCTTGCGGAACGCGCCGGTGAAGAACACCCGCATCATGTGCACGAACATGGCCGCGACGAAGACGATCGCCGCCCAGTGGTGGACCTGCCGGATCAGCAGTCCGCCGCGGACCTCGAAGCTGATGTCCACGGTCGAGGCGTAGGCCTCGGACATCGAGATCCCCTTGAGCGGCACGTACGAGCCGCTGTAGACCACCTCTCCCATGCCGGGCTTGAAGAACAGGGTCAGCCAGACGCCGGTCAGGATGATGATCAGGAAGGTGTAGAGGCAGATCTCGCCCAGCATGAAGGACCAGTGGTCCGGGAAGATCTTCCGCAGGTTGGCCCTGGCCAGGGTGTGGATCCCCAGCCGGCCGTCCGTCCAGTCGGCGGCCCGCCGCCCCCGCCCTGGGTTCTGATTCCGGGTCATGTGCACGCACCTCAGTCCGAAGGAAACGGGGATAGTTCCCCGGTTCGCGCTGGGGTCACAATAATCGGGGAGTATTCCCCACTTCTACCCGGGGTCCCGTCCGCGGAACGGCCGGGGCGGAAACGCCGAGCGGCCCGCCCGGTGTCGGGGAGACACCGGACGGGCCGCGAACGCACCCACGTGACCGGGACGGACCGGCGCCCCGAAGGGCGGCCGGTGTCAGTGCACCAGCACCGGCACCTCGTCGACCTTCGCCGCGTCCGAGCCGGCGGCCGCACGCGTGGCGCCGGGGCGGCCGGCGTTGATGAAGGTGAAGGCGACCGAGGCGGCCGCCACCAGGATCCCGAAGGAGATCCAGATCGCGGTGGTGAAGCCGTGCACCATGCCCTGGAACTGCAGGGCCTTGGCGGCCTCGGGCGAGGCGGCGGTGGCCAGTGAATGGGCGTGCGAGGTCAGCCAGGTGGTGGTGGCGCTGGCCGCGATGGTGTTCAGCAGCGCGGTGCCGATGGCGCCGCCGACCTGCTGGGAGGTGTTGACCATGGCCGAGGCCACGCCCGCGTCCCGCGGCTGGACGCCGTGGGTGGCCAGGCTCATGGCCGGCATGAAGGCGGTGCCCATGCCGAGGCCCATCAGGATCAGGCCGGGCAGGATCAGTGCCGGGTAGGAAGTGTCCAGGCCGATGTGGGTCAGCAGGAACATGCCGATCGAGGCGGTCAGGAAGCCGGGGGCCATCAGGAACCGCGCCGGGACGCGGGTCATCAGGCGGGCGCCGATCTGGGTCGAGCCGGTGATCATGCCCGCCACCATCGGCAGGAAGGCCACGCCGGTCAGCACCGGGCTGTAGCCGCGCACGACCTGCAGGTAGTAGGTCAGGAAGAGGAACAGACCGAACATGCCGATCACGGCCATGCCCAGCGACAGGTACACCCCACCGCGGTTGCGGTCCAGGACCACGCGCAGCGGCAGCAGCGGGGCCTTGACGGTGCGCTCGACCACGGCGAACGCGGTCAGCAGCACGACGGCCGCGGCGAACAGGCCCAGGGTGCTGCCGGCCGTCCAGCCGCTGGACTCGGCGCGGGTGAAGCCGTACACCAGCGACACCAGGCCGGTGGTCACCAGCAGCACGCCGGGGACGTCCAGCTTGTTGCGGTTGCGGCCCTCGGCGGGCTCGCGGATCACCATGACGGCGCCGGTGGCGGCCACGACGGCGAACGGGATGTTGACGAAGAAGGTCCAGCGCCAGTTCATGTACTCGGTCAGGAAACCGCCGAGGATCAGACCGATGGCACCACCGCCACCGGCGATCGCGCCGTAGATGCCGAAGGCCTTGGCGCGCTCCTTGGCCTCGGTGAAGGTCACCGCGAGCAGCGACAGCGCGGCCGGCGCCAGCAGCGCGCCGAACACGCCCTGGAGGGCGCGGGAGCCCAGCAGCATCGCGGTGTTGACCGCGGCGCCGCCGAGCGCGGACGCCAGGGCGAAGCCGGTCAGGCCGACGATGAAGGTCCGCTTGCGGCCCCACAGGTCCGCGATCCGGCCGCCGAACAGCAGCAGGCCGCCGAAGGCGAGCGCGTAGGCGGTGATCACCCACTGGCGGTTGCCGTCGGATATGCCGAGGTCCCGCTGGGCGGACGGCAGGGCGATGTTCACGATGGTGGCGTCGAGGACGACCATCAGCTGGGCGAGGCCGATGAAGATCAGGGCCTTCCAGCGCCTGGGATCGGGCAGCGTCGCCGGGCGGGCGTCGGTTTGAGACATGGGGGTACCCATTTCACGGTGCGTGGGTGTGCGAGAACGGTCAACTGCCGTACGGGACCGGCAGGTTGCCGTACGGGTGCGCGGACGTGCGGCGGCGGTGCCGGTCGGCTGCGCGTCGGGTCGGTGCTGGTGGTCGGTCAGTTCTTGGGCTGGAGGTCCTCGAAGGTCGCGGCCCGGCCGGGCAGGACCGAACGGGCGGGCGTGCGCAGACCGTCCAGGAAGATCTGCAGGTGCCGGTGGACGAACTCGTCGAGCAGTTGGCACGTCCGCTCCTGCGCGATCGTGCTGGGCGAGGGCGACGAGGTGGTCAAGGCCAGCTC
>CBJMI02800__coassemble_502_pt1 | contig 43078 bp, 37 predicted proteins | sample CBJMI02800__metabat2_low_PE_003 | metagenome-assembled genome bin CBJMI02800
GGCGGCCAGCACCATGCCGGTGATGCCCCGGCCCCAGACCTCGGCGAGCAGGTCGCGGTCGGCGCCCAGGTCGACCTGGCTCTGCACGGCGTGGGTGATCTCCTCGGCGATCTGCCGCAGGGCGGGGGCGAGTGCGTTGCCGGCGCCGCTCGGGTCGCCCGGCTCGGGGTGGGTGAGCAGGCGGTAGACCTGGGGCCGGGCCTCGATCCCGGCGAGGTAGGTGTCCAGGACGTGTTCGACCCGGTCGCGGCGTTCCAGCGGTTCGGCCAGGGCGGCCCGGACGGCGGCCAGCAGGCCGCTGGTGTGGCGTTCGGTCAGGGCTCCGATCAGGCCGTTCCGGTCGCCGAAGTGCCGGTAGAGGATCGGCTTGGTGATGCCGGCCTCGGCGGCGATGGCGTTCATGCTGGCGCTCGGCCCCTCGCGCTGGATGACCCGGTCGGCGGCGTTGAGCAGCTGCTCGCGGCGGGGCTCTCGGGACATGCGCTGCTCCTCGGGATTCTGGGTGGTCTGGGCGTTGACACCGGTTACCAATCAGTAGCAGACTCCCACGATGTTACCCCCGGTAACACCCCGGTGGGTCGTATCCCTGCGTCGTATCCCTTCTGCGGAGGCAGCACCATGAGCAGCACGTTCTCGCTGGACCCGGGCGCGGACCAGCTCGCCGTACGCGACTGGCTGCACGGCTTCGCAGCGGACGTGATCCGCCCCGCCGCAGCCGAGTGGGACGAGCGGGAGGAGACCCCCTGGCCGATCATCCAGGAGGCCGCCAAGCTGGGCATCTACTCGCTGGACTTCTACGCCCAGCAGTACTTCGACCCCTCCGGCGTCGGCATACCGATCGCCATGGAGGAGCTGTTCTGGGGCGACGCGGGCATCGGGCTGTCCATCGTCGGCACCACGCTGGCCGCCGTCGCCGTGCTCGCCAACGGCACCGACGAGCAGATCGGCACCTGGACCCCGCAGATGTTCGGCACCCCGGACGACGTCAAGGTGGCCGCCTTCTGCTCCTCCGAGCCGGACGCAGGCTCCGACGTGGGCGCGCTGCGCACCCGGGCGGTCTACGACGAGGCCAAGGACGAGTGGGTGCTGAACGGCACCAAGACCTGGGCCACCAACGGCGGGATCGCCGCCGTGCACGTGGTGGTCGCCAGCGTCGACCCGGAGCTGGGCACCCGCGGGCACGCCTCGTTCGTCGTCCCGCCGGGCACCCCGGGGCTGAGCCAGGGTCAGAAGTTCAAGAAGCACGGCATCCGCGCCTCGCACACCGCCGAGGTGGTGCTCGACGGCGTCCGGGTGCCCGGCAGCTGCCTGCTCGGCGGCAAGGAGAAGCTGGACGAGCGGCTGGCCCGGGCCCGCGAGGGCGCCAAGCGCGCGGGCGGCAAGGGCAATGCGGCGATGGCCACCTTCGAGGCCTCCCGCCCGGCGGTCGGGGCGCAGGCGATCGGCATCGCGCGGGCCGCGTACGAGGTGGCGCTGGACTACGCCAGGACCCGGGAGCAGTTCGGCCGTCCGATCATCGACAACCAGGGCGTGGCCTTCCAGCTCGCCGACATGAAGACCCGGATCGACGCGGCCCGGCTGCTGGTGTGGCGGGCGTCCTGGATGGCGGTCAACAACCAGCCGTTCACCTCGGCCGAGGGCTCGATGTCCAAGCTGTACGCGGGCGAGACGGCCAAGTTCGTCACCGCGCAGGCGATGCAGATCCTCGGCGGCAACGGCTTCACCCGGGAGTACCCGGTGGAGCGGATGCACCGGGACAGCGCGATCTACTCGATCTTCGAGGGGACCAGCGAGATCCAGCGGCTGGTCATCGCCCGGGCGATCTCGGGGATGCCGATCCGGTAGCGGGGCCGGTCCCGGGGGGTGTCCTACCGGGCGGCCCAGAAGGTGAGACCGGCGGTGAGGGCACCCACCACCGCGCCGACGATCGTCTGTGCGGTGGTGTGGTCCCGCAGCACCACCCGGGACCAGCCGATCACCGCGACCAGCGGGTAGAGCAGCAGCCACACCGGGCCGAGCGCGATGCCCAGGCAGGCCACCGCGCCGCTGGCGACGGCGGTGTGCACGGACACCTTCCACCAGACGGTGATCACCAGGATCGGGACCAGCGAGGCGAACATCGCCGCCACCATCGCGGTGAGGTCGCGCGGGGCGTGGGCCCAGATCATCACCGCGAAGCTCACCGCGACCGAGCCCATGATGAACGGGATGACGGTCAACCGGCGCCGGCGGTGGCCGACGTGGCGGTCCTCCAGGGTGCCCTTGCGGATGCCGCGCTGGATGAACAGGGTCGGGATGACGGCCGCGAACAGCGCCGCGAAGGCGGCCCAGCCGAGGCCGGGCCAGCCGTAGCGCAGGCCGCCGATGAGCAGGCAGACCGCGATGATCACGTTCTTCGGTTCGACGCCGTCGGTGACCCGGCGGGCCCAGATCGTCCGGTTGGTGGGGGCGGTCGTGGCCTCGGTGGTCATCGGGGTGCGTGCTCCGGGTCGGGAAGGGCGGTCGGCGGCTGGGTGGTTGGGCGGTCGGTGCGCCGTTGCGCTGGTGCGCCGGTTCGTTGGTCGGATGATCGTACGTGAGCCGCCGGCGCCGCTGCTCCTCCGCGCCCGGGCACCCGCCGGAGCCGCGGCGCGCCCGTCAGAACCGTGGCGGGCGGCCGTCCAGGAAGGCGGCCAGCCCCTCGTGCACGTCCGAGGCCTCCCGGGAGCGCCGCTCCCAGGGCGCCAGTGCCTCGGCGGCCCGCTCCGCCGGGACGGCCAGCGCGGCCTTGACCGCGCCGATGGTCTGGGTCGAGCGACGGGTCAGCAGCCGGGCGAACTCCAGGGCGGCGGCGTCCAGTTCGGCGTCCGGCAGGACCCGCTCCGCGAGGCCCAGGGGCAGTGCGTCCCGGCCGCGCACCAACTCGCCGGAGAACAGCAGGTACTTGGCGCGGGCCGGGCCGACCAGCCGGGCCAGGCGCAGGGTCGGCACGGCAGGGTAGACCACGCCGAGCTTGGCCGGGGTGATCCCCAGCCGGGCGTCCTCCGCGACGAAGCGCAGGTCGCAGGCGACGGCCAGCTGGCAGCCACCGCCCACACAGGCACCGTGCACCACGGCGAGGGTCGGGTGCGGGAAGGCCGCGAGTGCCTCCTCGGCGGCCACGTTGACCGCGTGGTAGGCGTCCGCGCGCCGCGGATCGCCGTACACCTCGGCGAGTTCGGTGATGTCCGCGCCCGCGCTGAAGGTGTTCCCGGCGCCGGTCAGCAGCAGGGCGCGCACGCCGTCCTGCTCGGCCAGCTGGTCCAGGACCTTGGGCAGTGCCTGCCAGACCGCCAGGGTCACCGCGTTGCGGCGGTGCGGACGGGCGAACTCCAGGACCGCGACGCCGTCCTCGCCGACGTAGGCGTTCAGGCCCTCGGCCTGGGCGGGCAGGGCTGAGCGGTCCCGCGTGAGCAGCGGCTGGTCCATGCGCACCTCCGGGTCGGTCGTGGTGCGCCCACTCTCTCAGGCGTGGGCGGCGCCGTAGTCCCCGAGGCCGTGTTCGACCGAGGCGAAGGCCCGGCGGGCCTCGTCCAGTGCGGCGGGCAGGGCGGCGTCCGCGCTCTCGCCGACCAGCATCCGGCGGTGGTTGCCGCCGATCAGGGTCAGCCGGACGGCCAGCAGTTGGGCCGCGGCGACCCGGGCGGTCAGCTCGTCGTGGGCCGGGTCCTGGGCGCACAGTTCCGTGGCCAGCAGGGTCTGGGCCTGCTGGCCGAAGCCGGCGGTGGCCCGCACCGCCAGCGCCGGAGTGGCGTGGATCAGCCGGATCACGTCCAGCACGACCCGGTCGTCGTTCAGGCCGGTGGCCGGGTCCTTGCGCTCCAACGCGGCCAGGAAGTGCTCGCGCAGCGCCACGACGGCGGAGGTGCCCGGTGCGCGGTCGCGCACCGTCCGGGCCGGTTCGTCGAGGTGCTGCTCTATGGGGCCCATGACCAGGTCTTCCTTGGTCGGGAAGTAGTTGAAGACGGTCATCTTGGACACCTCGGCGGCCGCCGCGATCTCGGCCACCGAGACCTGGTCGAAGCCCCGTTCGGCGAAGAGGACGACGGCCGTGCGGAAGATCCGGATACCGGTCTGGATCTTCTTGCGCTCGCGCAGCGGGAGGGCGTCGAGGTCGCGGTGGGGGCCGAGGCCGAAGCCGTGGTGGGTCGCCATGGGGGGACTGTACCAGGATCAAAGGTTGACCCGGCAGAAAGATTGGACGGGCTGAAGAATTGACCCGGTCCAACAATGCTGTCATGGTTGGTGCCGAGCCCGCCGGATCGCACCGGAACGGGCCAACTCCACTGACTCCGGGGGGACTTCCCGATGGCAACCGCTGCCCAGACACCCGCTGTACAGACGGCCGCTGTACAGACGCCCGCTGCACAGGCGCCTCCTGCACAGACGTCCGCTGCAGAGGCGTCCGACCAGGGCGGTTCCGCGCTGATGTCGGTCGCCCAACGCAAGCTCGGCATGCTGCTCTGCCTGCTGACGATCGTGCTGGCCGTGCTCGACTCCAACATCGTCTCGGCCGCCACCGTGCCGATCGTCCACGACCTCGACCCGGTGCACGGCATCGACCGGCTGCCCTGGCTGGTCAGCGCCTTCTCCCTGGCCGCCACCGCGCTGCTCCCGCTCTACGGCAAGCTCTGCGACGTGTACGGCGCCAAGCGGGTTCTGCTCGGGGCGGTCGGCAGCTTCCTGCTCGGCTCGGTGCTGTGCGGCGCCGCGCAGTCGATGGGCGAGCTGATCGCCTTCCGGGCCGTCCAGGGCGTCGGTGGTGGCGGGCTGATGAGCGTGACCATGGTCGTGATGGCCCAGCTCCAGGATCCGGAGGAGCGCAGCAGGGGCAAGGGCGGCGCGGTGGGCGGGATCGTCGCGGGCCTCGGCATGGCGATCGGCCCGCTGGTCGGTGCGCTGTTCACCGACCACCTCGGCTGGCGCTGGATCTTCTACGTCAACCTGCCGCTCGGCCTGCTCGTCCTGGCCGGCTTCGCCCTGGCGCTCAAGCTGCCGCAGACCGTCGAGCGGCGCGGCCTGGACTTCCTCGGCGCCACCCTGGCCGCCGCCTTCGCCACCGGGCTGCTGCTGGTCACCGAGTGGGGCGGCAAGGACTACGGCTGGACCTCCCCGGTGATCCTCGGCACGTCCGCCGCCACCCTGGCCGCGCTCGGCCTCTTCCTGTGGCGCCAGGCCACCGCCGCCGAGCCGGTGCTGCCGCTCTCGCTGTTCCGGATCCCGGTGGTGCGGATCGGCTTCGCCGTCCAGGGCCTGGTCGGGATGGGCATGATGGGCGCGATCGTCTACGTGATGATCTACCTCCAGGTCGCCCGGGGGATCGCCCCGACCACGGCCAGCCTCTACCTGATGCCGATGGCGGCCGGGATGACCGGGGCCGGACTGCTGGCCACCCGGCTGCTCTCCCGAGGGCACCGGCCGCGCACCTTCCTGGTGGCCGGCGCGGGCTGCTCGATGCTCGCCCTGGGACTGCTCGGGCTCAGCGGGCCGGACACCCCGCTGTGGGCGGTGGGTGCCGAACTCACGCTGCTCGGCGCCGGGTTCGGCCAGCTGATCGGGCAGCTGATCACCCTGGTGCAGGACGCCGCCCCGCGCCACCAGCTCGGCGTCGCCACCACCGGGATCCGGTTCTTCCAGACCCTCGGCAACGCCCTCGGGGCGGCGGTCTTCGGCACGGTGCTGTCCCGGGTGTTCGAGGCCGGCCGGCCGGGGCGGACGCTCGGCGCGGTACGGGTGGTGACCGGACCGGCGCGGGAGCAGGCGGTGCGGAGCTTCACGGACGCCGTGGACGTGGTCTTCCTGTCGGCGGCCGGGGTGATGGTCCTGGTACTGCTGCTGGCGCTGCGGCTGCGCTCGGTGGAGTCGGCGGGCGCCGCGGCGGAGCAGCCGGTGCCGGCGGCCTGAGCGGGGGTTCGGCGAGGCGCGGGTCCGGCGAGGCGGGGATGTGACGGAGCGGGGCCCGGTGGACTGCGGGGGAGTCCACCGGGCCCCGCTCGGCGCGCGTCGGGAGTCCGGCCGGTCAGGCTCGGGCGGCGGCCCACTCCGAGGCCAGGACCGCCCAGATCTCCTTGTCGTGGCGGACGCCGTTGTGGAGGAACCACTCGCGCAGCACGCCCTCCCGCCGCATGCCGACCCGCTCCGCCACGGCGCGGCTGCGGGCGTTGGCGGCCGAGCACCACCACTCCGCGCGGTGCATGCCGCGGGTGGCGAAGGCGTAGTCGAGCAGCAGCCGGACGGCGGCGGTGATCAGTCCGCCGCCCTCGCCGGCCGGCTCGGTCCAGGCACCGATCTCGCAGTTGCCGCTCTTGGTGTCGAAGTGCACGAACATCACGCCGCCGACCAGTGTGCCGTCCCGCCAGATGCCGAAGATCCGGCCGGAGTCGCTGGCCTGGCGGTCGGCGTAGCGCTGCAGGGTCGCCCGGGCCGAGTCCAGGTCGGTGGAGAAGGTGGCCCACGGGATCCACGGGTCGGTGTGGGCCCGGGCGCGGTCGATGTGGGCCAGGAACTCGGGGGCCTGCCACGGCTCCAGGGGGCGCAGTTCGGCCTTCTCGGCGAGGGGGACGGAAAACACGGGCGGGCCTTTCACGGGGCGGTGCGGCGGGCTGTCGGGATCATTCATAACAAACGTTTGGTATGTACGATAGCCCCCATGACGCCACCCCGGGGAGACCATGACGCCCGCCGCTCGGAAGTCTCCGAGGGGGTGTGGCGGGTGCTCTCCACCCGGGGCTTCGAGGGGCTCACGCTGCGCGCGGTGGCAGCCGAACTGGGCGCCTCCACCGGGCTGTTGACCCACTACTTCCCGAACAAGCGGGCGCTGCTCAGCCACGCCCTGGAGGAACTCGACCGGCGTTCCGCCGCCCGGCCCCGGCGGCTGGCGCCCGTCGACGGCACCCCGCCCCCGCCCGTCGGGCTGGCCCGGCTGCGGGCCGCGCTGCTCGACGTCCTGCCGCTGGACGAGGCGACCGAGGCCGGCAACCGGATCTGGGTCAGCTCCTGGGACGTCGCCCTGGCGGACCCGGAGCTGGCGGCCGCGCACGCGGCGCGCTACGCCCGCTCGCGGGTGGCGCTCACGGCGCACGTGGCGGACGCCCAGCGGCTCGGCGAGCTCCCGGCCGACGCCGATCCCGCCGGGCTCGCGGCGGGGGCGCAGGCCTTCGTGCTCGGGCTGGTGGTGCAGTCGCTGTTCGCCCCGGCGGAGTTCCCCGCCGAGCGCCAGATCGCGCTCCTCGACGCCTATCTGGCGGCACTGGTCGCATAGGGCCTCCGGCCGCCGGGCCGTTCCGCCTCCTGGCGGTCCGGCTCCCGGCTGTTCGGCTCCCCGGACGTCCGGCTCTCCGGCTCTTTCCGGATTCGCCGGCGGCCGGTCGGGCCGGGGTTGTTTCGTTCATTGGTGGGGGATTCGCCCGGAATTCCGGTTTTCCCGGTCACCCGCCTTCCGCGGCGGCCATGGAACGCATTGTCACGGGTTATGCGCAGCGAGTGCTGGATTACCCGGAGGTCCGAAACGGCCACGGAAAGTGTTCGCCGGCGCGATGGCCTGCGGAATTGCAGGGTGGCGCCCCCAGCAGGATTCGAACCTGCGACCTACCGCTTAGAAGGCGGGTGCTCTATCCGCTGAGCTATGGGGGCGGGACGGACGGCGCCCTGGCGGGCGTGACCGTGGCCGGGATCGGGCGACGAGCGCTGGGGGCGCGCGTGGTCCGTCCCCGTACCTGAGGGGTGGGGGTGGGGGTTGGTGGGCCCTCGCCCTGTCGGGGACAGGATAAGGGTGTCCAGTTCCTCGGCCGGGTGTGACGACACCGTCGTTGGTGTGTCGGTTCGGTGGAGCGGTCCGATAATCGCAGGTGGAGACCGTGTGTGCAGCGGTCTGGGACAGTTCCGGGCCGGACGTTGTGCAGTCGTTACGGGGCTGCCTCCTCACCCGTTATGGATTCGACACGGAGAATGTCCCGCCGGCGGCCGAGGTGGGGGTCCTATTCGGCTTGCTCCGGTCGGATGACGTGCGCGGACGGCTCGCGGCGGGGCCTTCGGTCGCGCTCCGGCGGTGGCCGCGATCTGCCCGTTTGTTGTCATGAGCGCGAAGAAGTGCCGACCTGGCGGTGCGGGAAGGCCGAAATTCACCCCTGCGAGTGACGGCTCTTTTTCACCCTGCCGATCGGCACAGGAGTTGTCCACAGGATTTCGGAACGTGGTGGCCGCGATTTCCTCCGGGAGGCACTCTCAACCCGCACCGCTCGATTCCGTACGGTGCACCGGCGAGGACGGAGAGTGCGCTGTGAGCGAGACGTATGTGACGGTGATCGGCAATGTCGCGACGGAGGTGAGCTACGGCGAAACCTCCGGCGGGGTGCCGATGGCGAACTTCCAGCTCGGCTTCACCGAGCGGCGGTACGACCGGGAGCGGGCCCGCTGGGTGGACGGCGAGGCGCAGTGGCTGAGGGTGACGGCCTGGCGGGCGCTCGCGGTGAACCTGATCGGCTCGCTGTCCAAGGGCGATCCGGTGCTCGTGACCGGTCGGCTGCGGGTGCGCGAGTGGACGGAGGGGGAGGTGAAGCGCAGCCGGGCCGAGATCAGCGCCCGGTCGGTCGGGCACGACCTCACTCGCGGCACGGCGGCGTTCCGGTGGGCGACGGGGGTGCGCGGGCAGCCGTCGGGTGCGGCCCGGGGTGCGGCCGACGGCGCCGGGGCGGAGACCGCGGGCGAGCCGGTGCCCGGGTGGATCGTCAACGCGCTGGAGTCGCGCCGGGTCCCGGCGGTGGCCGTGGCGCCCCGTTCGCCCGAGTTGCCGCCGGGCGGGCGAGAGGTGACGGAGCAGCAGGAGGGCGTGTCCGAGGAGCGGCGGGGAGGTGAAGACCGGGCGATGCCGGGCTGACCGGCCGGCGACCTTCTCTGTCGACAAATATGTTGGTCGAGAAGGCCGTTGCACCCGCGCGGGCAATCTCGACCGGATAACGGAAAGTCATCGACAGATTCTGGTGAGACGTCAGCTTGTGTGGAACCTGGGGTGATTGATAACGATACAGATACGGAATCGTCCTGATTTCGCATGGGGGTTTCGAGGCCTCCGGGGCTCAATAGGATTCGTCTGGTTCATACCCGCAGCAGTGCCACAGGGGGCACGCGCGGCACGGCAAGTCGGCGGGCTGCCCACTCGGCGCGGCCCGCTCCGGAGGGATCCCAGATGTTCAAGAGGCAGGGGCGGAGTCTGTCCCGCATAACCACTGTCATGCTCACGACCAGTCTGGCACTGGGGGGAGGCCTGTTCGCGGCTGGTGCGGCGGCTGCGGCGGACACCCCCGCCTCGGGCGTGAGCGCGGTGGTCCAGAACACCATGCTCGGCGAGATGATCGACGTTCAGGGCAAGGGTGCCGTCGAGGGTGGGCTGTTCACTCTCAAGACGGCCGCAGGCGAGAAGCTCCAGACCTACTGCATCGACTTCGACAACCCGGTCTACCTGGACAGCGCCGCCAAGTACCACGAAGCGGACTGGGCGTCGAGCTCCCTCAACAGCAACGCCAACGCCCCCAAGATCCGCTGGATCCTGGAGAACTCGTACCCGCAGGTCAACCTGAAGTCGCTGGCCGCGGCGATCCACGTCGACAGCCTGAGCGACGAGGACGCCGCCGCCGGTACCCAGGCCGCGATCTGGAAGTTCTCGGACAACAAGACCGCCGTCCCGCGGAACGACGACGCCAAGAAGCTCCGGGACTACCTGATCAGCGACATGAACAAGGGCGTCGCGGCCGAGCCGAAGCCCTCGCTGACGCTGACCCCGGACTCCGTGTCCGGCAAGTCGGGCAGCAAGCTGGGCCCGTTCGTCCTGAACTCCAGTGCGAACGAGGTGAAGCTCGCCGTCTCCGGCGACGCCGCCGACAAGGCCAAGCTGGTGGACAAGGACGGCAAGCCGGTCAACGGCGCCCTGGCCGGTCCGATCGCCAAGGACACCCAGCTGTTCCTGGACGTGCCGGCAGGCACCTCGGACGGCAAGGCCACCGTCAACGCCACCGCCGACGCCAACGTGCTCAGCGGCCGGGTCTTCATGAGCGACCTGGACGCGCGCGGCCGTCACAGCCAGACCATGATCCTGGCCGGCTCCACGAAGGTGAGCGTCGCGGCCGCGGCCGGCGCTGCCTGGAAGCAGGGCAAGGGCGCGCTGGTCGACAGCAGCGCCAAGGTCGAGTGCGCCAAGAACGGCGTGACCGTCTCCGTCGCCAACAGCGGTGACGAGGCCGCCACCGTCACGGTCGACAAGCAGCAGGTGACCGTACAGCCGGGCAAGACCGAGAGCGTGCTCGTCAAGGTCGCCGAGAAGGCCAAGTACGACATCAAGGTGTCCGGCCCCAACGGCTACACCAACGAGTTCACCGGCGTGCTGGACTGCAAGGTCGGCGTGACCCCGAGCTCGGCCCCGACCACCCCGGCGGCCACCGGCACCACCACCGCCGCCCCGTCGGGCACCCCGAGCACCGGTGCCGGCCAGCCGGCCCCGTCGACCACCAGCGCCGCCCCGGGCACCGGTGGCCTGGCCCAGACCGGTGCCAACAGCAACACCCCGCTGCTGGCCGGCATCGCGGGCGCCCTGGTCGTCGCCGGTGGTGCTGCGGTCTTCTTCCTGCGCCGCCGCGGCCGCCACGGTGGCAACGCCGCCTGAACCGGTAGCGCCCCCTAGCGGCACCGACTGATGCCGCTCGGCCACGGCCCGGCTCTCCCGCACCCGCTGCGGGAGAGCCGGGCCGTCGGCATTCCGTCAGACGGGCGGGGCCGCGCCGGCCGCATGGGGGTCCGCCGCCGTCCGGCCGTGCCCGGGTGGGGTCACCCGGGCGGTTCGGGGCTCCCGGCCGGGTGCGGCACAATGGAAGGCTGCAAGCCGAATACTCCCGACGACGCCGGAGCGATCTCACGTGGCGGAATACATCTACACGATGCGCAAGGTGCGCAAGGCTCACGGAGACAAGGTCATCCTTGACGACGTGACGCTCAGCTTCCTCCCCGGAGCGAAGATCGGCGTCGTGGGCCCCAACGGTGCCGGTAAGTCGACCGTGCTGAAGATGATGGCCGGCCTGGAGCAGCCCTCCAACGGCGACGCCTTCCTCTCGCCGGGCTTCACCGTCGGCATGCTCCTCCAGGAGCCGCCGCTGGACGAGTCCAAGACCGTCCTGGAGAACGTCGAGGACGGCGTCAAGGAGATCAAGGGGAAGCTCAACCGCTTCAACGAGATCGCCGAGCTGATGGCGACCGACTACTCGGACGCCCTGCTGGAGGAGATGGGCAAGCTCCAGGAGGACCTGGACCACGCCGAGGCCTGGGACCTGGACGCCCAGCTCGAGCAGGCCATGGACGCCCTGGGCTGCCCGCCCGGCGACTGGCCGGTCACCAAGCTCTCCGGTGGTGAGAAGCGCCGCGTCGCGCTCTGCAAGCTGCTGCTGGAGGCCCCCGACCTGCTGCTGCTCGACGAGCCCACCAACCACCTGGACGCCGAGTCGGTGAACTGGCTGGAGCAGCACCTGGAGAAGTACAAGGGCACCGTGGTGGCCGTCACCCACGACCGGTACTTCCTGGACAACGTCGCCGAGTGGATCCTGGAGCTCGACCGCGGCCGCGCCTACCCGTACGAGGGCAACTACTCCACCTACCTGGAGACCAAGCAGTCCCGTCTCAAGGTCGAGGGCCAGAAGGACGCCAAGCGCGCCAAGCGGCTCAAGGAAGAGCTGGAGTGGGTCCGCTCCAACGCCAAGGGCCGCCAGGCGAAGTCCAAGGCCCGCCTCGCCCGTTACGAGGAGATGGCGGCCGAGGCCGACAAGATGCGGAAGCTGGACTTCGAGGAGATCCAGATCCCGCCGGGCCCGCGCCTGGGCAACGTCGTCATCGAGGTCGAGAACCTCAACAAGGCCTTCGGCGAGAAGGTCCTGATCGACGACCTGAGCTTCACCCTGCCGCGCAACGGCATCGTCGGCATCATCGGCCCGAACGGCGCCGGCAAGACCACCCTGTTCAAGATGCTCCAGGACCTGGAGACCCCGGACAGCGGCACGGTCAAGGTCGGCGAGACCGTCAAGATCAGCTACGTCGACCAGACCCGCTCCAACATCGACCCGAAGAAGACCCTCTGGGAGGTCGTCTCCGACGGTCTGGACTGGATCAACGTCGGCCAGGTCGAGATGCCGTCCCGCGCCTACGTGTCCGCCTTCGGCTTCAAGGGCCCGGACCAGCAGAAGCCGGCCGGCGTGCTCTCCGGCGGTGAGCGCAACCGCCTGAACCTGGCGCTCACCCTCAAGCAGGGCGGCAACCTGCTGCTCCTCGACGAGCCCACCAACGACCTCGACGTCGAGACGCTCTCCTCGCTGGAGAACGCCCTGCTGGAGTTCCCCGGCTGCGCCGTGGTCATCTCCCACGACCGCTGGTTCCTGGACCGGGTGGCCACCCACATCCTCGCCTACGAGGGCGACAGCAAGTGGTTCTGGTTCGAGGGCAACTTCGAGTCGTACGAGAAGAACAAGGTCGAGCGACTGGGCGCCGACGCCGCCCGTCCGCACCGGGCCACCTACAAGAAGCTGACCCGAGGCTGACATCCAGCTGTCACGACGGCCCGGCAGACTGCCCTCCGGGGCGGCCTGCCGGGCCGCGGCCAGCCCGTCACACCGGCCGTCACCGCCGGCCGTCGCCGAGAAGGCGTCGGCGGGCGACCGGACACCGAGGAGAACACCCGTGGCTCGCCACATCTACGCCTGCCCGCTGCGCTGGTCCGACATGGACGCCTTCGGGCACGTCAACAACGTGGTCTTCCTGCGCTACCTGGAGGAGGCCCGGATCGACTTCATGTTCACCCAGGCCGCCGAGGCCGGGGCCGGGGAGTTCGCGGGCGGCTCGGTGGTGGCCCGCCACGAGATCGACTACAAGCGCCCGCTGGTGCACCGGCCGGAGCCGGTCACCGTCGAGACCCGGGTGACGCACATCGGCAGTGCCTCGCTGACCGTCTCCTACGACATCAAGGACGTCCACCCGGACGGTTCCGAGACGGTGTACGTCCGGGCCTCCACCGTGGTCGTGCCCTACGACCTGGCCGAGGGCCGGCCGCGCCGGATCTCGCCGGTGGAGCGGGAGTTCCTGTCCCGGTTCATGGACGAGGCCCCGGCCGTCGCGGCCGTCTGAACGTCCCAGGACCCCCGAACCGATTGAGCTGAGCCGCGTTGACCGTCACCGCCCGCCTCGCCCTGACCGACACCGGTGAGGCCGCAGACCTCTCCGCCTTCCTGCTGCGCCTGCTGCGCTTCGACAAGGCGGCGGCCGTGCGGCTGCAGGCGGTCGGTCCGGCCGGGGAGGACGGCGTGCTGGCGGTCTTCGGACGGCTGCCGCTGGGCGGCTCGGGCGCGCTGGCGGTCCGCACCGCCCGGCTGGACGGCCTGGACGAGCCGGTCGATCTGACCGTCTCGGCGGGTCAGTTGCTGGACGGGGTGGACACCGAGGCGGGCGTCGTCGAGCTGCCCGCGCCGGTGACCGGCCCGGCCTGGGCCGGGCTGCTGCCGCCGCGGACGGGCTGGCGGCCGGTCGGCGCCCCGCCGGTGGCCGAGGTGTATCCGGAACTGATGGCCGGGGTGAGGGAGTTCCGCGAGCGCAGCGAGGCCGTCCCGGCGCACCACCGCACCCGTGCGGTGCTGGACCAGCTGGCGGACGAGATCTGGTCCCGGCCGGTCGGGGTGCTGCCGGAGCTGCCGCTGCGCGCGGTGCACGCCGCGTACGTGATCGGCTTCCTGAAGCCCGGCGCCCCGCTCTCGGTGCACCGGGCGGGCGGCTGGCTGCGGCTGAGCGCCCCGGCGGGCTCGGTGGTGGTGCGGACCGCGGCCGCGCCGGGCGCGGGGCTGGGGCTCAGCCCCCTGCGGTAGCCGGCAGCGACCGCTCAGCCCGGGGTGTTGATCATCGACGCGGCGGCGTAGACCAGGTAGTCCAGCAGCTGGTGCTCGAGCTCGGTCGGCAGTTCCAGGCTCGCCACGGCCGCGCGCATGTGCGTCAGCCAGGCGTCGTGCGCCGCCTTGTCGACCTTGAACGGCGCGTGCCGCATCCGCAGCCGCGGGTGGCCGCGCCGGTCGCTGTAGGTGCGGGGGCCGCCCCAGTACTGCATCAGGAACAGCGCCATCCGCTCCTCGGCCGGGCCGAGGTCCTCCTCGGGGTACATCGGCCGCAGCAACTCGTCCTGGGCGACGCCCTCGTAGAAGCGGCGGGTGAGGAGCCGGAAGGTGGGCTCACCGCCGACCTGCTCGAAGAAGGTCTCCTCGCTGAACGTGCCTCGTCCGATTTCTGTCACCCGACCATGGTCGCAGACGCCGACGGGGTCGTACACCGGGACCAACGGCGTACGACCCCGCGGGGTTCGGCGATCAGCGGAGGGGGTCAGGAGCGGGCGACGGTCAGGCGTCCTCCCACCTGAACAGCTTCCAGGCGATGCCGGTGAGGACGGCCGCGAAGAGCAGCAGTCCGCCCATGGTCGGCAGGGCGTCCATCACGCCGCCGCCGCGGGTCAGGACCGACTGGGCGGAGTCGACCAGGTAGTGCAGCGGCATGACCTTGGAGACGGTCTGGAGCCAGCCCGGGGCACCGTCCATCGGGAAGAACGAGCCGGACAGGAAGGACATCGGCAGCACGATGACCTGAGAGATGCCGTTCGCCGCCTCCTCGGTCCTGGCGACCGAGCCGGCCAGCAGGCCGATCGACATGAAGGCGAGCGTCGCGCAGGCCACCAGCGGGAGGACCAGCCACCAGTTGCCGGTGAGCTTGAGCCCGAAGAAGCTCGTCGCGACGACCAGGAAGACGCCGGTCTGGAGGAAGGCGGTCAGCAGCGAGACCAGGATCCTGGAGCTGACCACCGTGCCGGCGCTGATCGGGGCGAGCCGCAGTCGGCGCAGCACCTTGGTCTTGCGCCAGTTGACCAGGGTCAGCGCGGCACCGAACACCGCGCCGGTGGCGACGGCCCAGCCGAGCAGACCGGGGGTGAGGAACTGGATCGGCTTGAGCGACTTGTCCTCGACCTGCTGGGCGTCCACCACGTAGGCCGGCGCCTGGTGGGTGGCCTGCTGGTTGGCCTCCTGGACCACCGAGTTGAAGATGCCCTGGAGCGCTCCGGCGCGGACCTGGTCGGCGGCGGTGTAGCGCAGCTCGACCTTGCCGTCCGCACCCTGCGTGATCATCGCGTCGAAGTCGCCCTTGCGGACCTTCTCCAGCGTGCCGGCCTCGTCGTCGGTGCGGGTGATGGTGAGGACCTTGTCCAGCTCGGTCCGGCCCTCGCCCGTCATCGAGTCGAACAGTTTCACCGCGCCGACCTGGGCGACCTTGGCGTGCGGGGTGCTGGAGCCCTTGGTCACGCTGCCGAAGAACACCAGGAACACCAGCGGGAACAGCAGGATGAAGAAGGTCGCGGTGCGGTCCCGCTTCATCCCGAGCAGCATCGCGCGGGACAGGCTCCAGAACGCGCTGACCCGCTCCCGCCCGTCGGCGGCGTCGGCCGAACCCCCGCGCGGGGCGGGCACCTTCGGCTCGGTGGAAGTGGTGGTGGTCATGCGCGGAACTCCCGTCCGGTCAGCTGGAGGAAGACGTCCTCCAGGGTGGCGCCGCGCACTTCGAGGCCGCGCAGCGCGTTCTGCTCGGCCAGCACGCTGAGCACCGGGGCCGGGAGGCGGGTGGAGACGGAGAGCGAGACGGTGTCGTCCTCCAGGGTGGCGACGTCGGCGCCGGCCGCGGCCAGCAGCTCGCGGGCCCGCTCGACCGGCAGCTGGCCGGAGGCCACGCTGATCCGGACGGTGTCGTCGATCTCGCGGATCAGCGCCGTCGGGGCGCCGGTGTGCAGGATCCTGCCGTGGTCCATGATCGAGACCCGGTCGCAGAGCACCTCGGCCTCGTCCAGGTAGTGGGTGGTCAGGACGACGGTGCGGCCCTCGTCGTTGATGTCCCGCAGGAGGTCCCAGAGGTTGCGGCGGGCCTGCGGGTCGAGGCCGGTGGTGGGCTCGTCCAGGAAGACGAGCTCCGGATCGTGGGCCAGCGCGCAGGCGATCGACAGGCGCTGGGCCTGGCCGCCGGACATCTGTTCGGTGAGGGTCCCGGCCTTGTCGGCGAGGCCGACCCGCTCCAGCATCGCATCGGCCCGCTTGGGACCGACCCCGTAGAACGACGCGAAGGTGCGGATGGTCTCCCGGGCCGTCAGTTTCCGGAAGAAGGCGGAGGCCTGGAACTGAACGCCGATCCGCGGCAGCAGTTTCGGATTCCGCGGCCAGGGGGCCATCCCCAGCAGCTCGACCCGGCCCTCGTCGGGCTCGCGGACCCCCTCCAGGATCTCCATGGTGGTGGTCTTCCCGGCCCCGTTGGGGCCCAGGATCCCGTAGAACTCGCCGGCCTCGACGGTGAGCGACACCCCGTCGACGGCCTGCACATCCCCGTACCGCTGGCGGATGCCGTCAGCGGATATAGCAGCAGTCATGAAGCCAGAGAATAGGGGTTTCGGAGCGTCTTGTGCACATCGCGGACAGGGATTTGCGGATTTCCTGAGGAAGGGAAGAGAAAACCGGGCCGGGAGGAATTGTCGAATTCCTCCCGGCCCGGCCGGTGTTGTCACTGACGGATGCTCAAATCGCAGGTCAGGCGCGGTGCACCGTGATCGTCGTCCAGGCGCCGACGTGGATCCGGTCGCCGTCGTTCAGCGGTACGGCGGTGTGCGGGGAGATCGGTTCCGCGCCGCCGTTCACGGTGGTGCCGTTGGTGGAGTCCTGGTCCACCAGCACCCAGCTGCCGTCCGCCTGTTCGGCGAGCAGTGCGTGCTGGTGGGAGGCGCCCGGGTCCTCCGGCGGCACCGACAGGTCGATCTCCGGGACGGTGCCCCGGTGCTGGCTGCGCCGGCCGATCCGCAGCTGGCCGCGGCCGGTCAGCGGGATGCGGCGCTCGGGGCAGTACGGCGGGAAGAAGAGTCCGGCCGCCTCGGGGCCGCTGCGGGCCATCATGTCGGTGAAGTAGTCGCGGTCGGCCGAGACCACGGCGATCCAGTTGGCGCGGACCGGTTCGGCCGGGACGGGCTCCGGCCGGCCCTGCGGCGGGGCCAGGTGGAAGGACGTGCCGAAGTCGCCGCCGCGGTTGTTCGGGCCGGGGCCGGCCGGCTGGGCGTACACCGGGCCGGAGTCCTCGCGCACCGGGGCCTCCGGGAAGGCGCCCTCCGGCATGGGCCCCTCCTGCCCGTTGGCGGGCGAGGAGGGAGGGTAGCCGTAGGTGTGCGGGTACTCGGGGGCCGGCGACTGCTGGTGCTGCGGCTGCTGCGACTGGTGGTGCTGCGGCGGCACGGGCGGGGCCTGCGGGGGCTGAGCGGTGCCGCCGTAGGCCGCCGGGATGTTCAGCGGCGGGGGCTGGGCCGGGCCGGGGCCGGCGGGCGCGGGCGCACCGCCGGCCGGCACCTGGCGGCGCGAGGGCGTGGACAGCTCGTAGTCGTAGCCGCACTCCTCGCAGAACCGGCCGGTCTGCGGGCTGCGGCAGATCGGGCAGACGGCCAGGCCCTCGGTGAGGCCCGCCGGCGAGGCCGGGGGCGGAACGGCCCCGGGCGGCGGGAACGCGCCGCCCGGCGGCGGGTAGGCCCCGGGCGGGGGCGGCGGGACGGCTCCCGGCGGCGGGGGCGGCGCACCGTAGGGCGCACCACCGTGCGGCGGGTACCCGGCGGGCGCGCCGGGCGCGGGGTCGGCGCCGGGCGCTGCCGGGTAGCCCCCGTGGGCGCCGGGCGCCGGGACCGGCGGAGTCATCGGGAAGCCGCAGAAGTCGCACCAGTCCTCGGCCTGCGACTCGTGGCCCCTCGGGCAGATCGGCATCAGGTCCCCCTCGTTTCGGGCCGGTGCGGCGCGGCGTCGCGCCGGGCGGCCGGCCCGGTCACGTCTTCAGCGGTCACTTCGCGGTCACTTCTTCACACGTACCGTCTTGGTCGACCGGGTCTCAAGGGTCATCGAGTCGGCCTCGCTCACGTTCTTACGGAACCGAACCGTACCCTCCTTCGGGTCGACCACGTCCACCACCTTCTGCAGCAGCTTGTAGGTGCCGTCGTTCCCGGTCGCGTGGGCGATCCGGACGGCGGCTCCCAGCTTGGCGGTGGCGGTGTCGACGTCCCCCGCGCGGTGGGCCTCCAGGCCCTGCTGGATCGAGGAGGCGAGCTCGGCCTGTCCGGTGTAGTGGGCGACCTGCGGGCTGATCCGGGTGGAGGAGGCCAGGTCGTCCGTCCAGACGGCCTTGACCAGGCCCTGGCTGAGCACCTCGGGGGTGCCGCCGCCGACCTGCGGGGGCAGTACCAGGCTGACCCGGGCGGCGAGCATCTCGTTGCCGACCGAGGCGGCCGGGACCTCGACGCAGACGTGGTAGTCGCGGCTCTCGTCGCCCCAGGAGCCGGTCGGGTAGTCGCCCGCCCGGGGACCGGCCTCGGCACGGCGCCCGGTGAGGTCCTCGACCGCGGGCGCGACCTGCTTGACGAACTTCACCGTGGCGTTGGCCGGGGTCCAGATCCGCAGGGCGACGTCGGCGACCTGCTTGCCCATCGCGCCGGTCATCATCGAGCGGAAGTCCTCGGCGAGGCCGGAGGGCTCGGCGACGATGTCGGTGGTGCCGAGCAGCGCCGAGGAGATCTTGCGCAGCTCGTCGATCCGCCAGTCGGTGCCCACGCCGCGGCAGTCGGCGGTGAAGTGGCCGGTGACCCGCTCGATGTTGCGGGCCAGGTCCTCGGCCGACTCGTGCTCGTTGTTGCCGTCGGTGAGCAGGATGGCGTGCCGGATGGCGATGTCGCGGCGGGTGAGGAAGAGCTTGTCGGCCTTGGCCAGCCAGGTGCCCATCGCGGTGCCGCCGGCGGCGGTGAGGCGGCGCAGCGACTCCTTGGCCTGCTCCCGGGTGCTCGGTGAGGCGGTCGCGAGGGTGCCGTCGCCGGGGTAGATGTCGCGGGCCTCGTGGGTGCCGGCCACCACGGCGAAGGCGGTGCCGTCGCGCAGGGCGTCGATGGCGGCGGCGGTTGCCTCCCGAGCGCCGTTGATCTTGGTCTTCGGGTAGTCCATCGAGCCCGAGCAGTCGACCAGGATCACCACGGCCGCGTCGGTGTCGCCGCGCTGCGGACCGGCGTCGGTCATCCCGAGCGGTCGGCCGCCGGAGGTGCCGCCGCCGGTGGAGGTGACGGTGACGATGGCGTTCACCTCGCGGGCGCCGTCGGCCAGGTACTCGTTCTGGAAGATCTCCACGTCGAACCTGGGCAGGTTCGGCTTCGCCAGTGTTGCCATGGGGCGGTGGCTCCCGTCGGGTGAGGGGCGGATGCGATCGGGTCGGTGGGGCGGTCCGGCGGCCCGGCGGACGACGGCTGTCGGGTCGCGTCGGGCCGTGTCGGGCCGATGGGCCGGTCGCGGACGGCCGGCCGTCCGGTCAGGCGGTCGGCGGGTGCGGCGGGACGGGCGGAACGGCGGGCGGCGCGGCCGGGGCCGGAGCCGGGGGAGCCGCCGGAGGTGCGGGCGCCGCCGGCGGGGCGGCGGGGGCGGTCGGCACCGTGGGCAGCGGGGCCGCCGGGGAGCCGATCACCGGGAGGTCCGGCAGGGTCGGCTCGTAGTCCGGGTCGTCCCCGGGGGCGCCCCCGGCGGCGGACGGGGTGATCACCTTCAGGTCCAGCGCGGTCGGCGTCTCCTCGGCCTCCTCGACCGAGACCGCCGGCGGGTCGATCGGCAGCACCGCGACGGTGATGTTGTCGTGCCCGCCGGCCGCGACCGCGAACTTCACCAGGGTCTGCGCCGCCGCGAGCGGCTCGGTGCGGGCGTCCGGCCGGACGAAGTACGCCAGGTCGGTGGCCGCCTCGGCGTAGTTCCACAGCCCGTCGGTGCAGATCAGCAGCACCCCCGGGACGTGCGGGGTGAAGTCGAGGGTGTGCGGCACGACCTCCTCGGCGTCGGCGCCGAGCCAGCCGGTGATCGCGTGGGCGCGCGGGTCGGCGTACGCCTCGGCCTCGCCCATCAGCCCGGCCTCGACCATCCGGGCCGCCCAGGAGTCGTCCTGGGTGAGCCGGAAGGGGACGGCGGTGGTGCGGTCGTCCGGGATCCAGTACGCCCGGGTGTCGCCCACCCAGCCGATGGTGATCCGGCCGCCCGCCGCTACGGCGCTGACGAAGGTGCAGGCCGGCGCGTTGACGTCGGGCCGGGCCGGCCCGGCACCGTCGGTGGCCAGGTCGGCGACGGCCCGGGCGGCGTCGGCGACGGCCGCGCGCATCGCCTCCTCCGGGTCCCGGCCGGCCTCCAGCGAGGTCAGCAGGGACTCCGAGGCGGCGTCGACGGCGGTCTCCGAGGCCTCGTCCGGGCGGTCGGAGGAGGAGACGCCGTCGCACACCACGGCGACCACGACCGGCTCCCCGCCGGGCAGCGAGCTGGCGGCGACCGTGAAGAAGTCCTCGTTGCGGTGGTGGCGCACGCCGCGGTCGCTGACCCCGGCGACGCCCGCGAGGGCCTTCTCCATGTGGTCGCGCGGGCGCGGCTGGGCGCTGCCGCAGCCCTCGCAGTAGCCGTCCTCGGTGACCTGCGGCTGCCCGCAGTTCACGCAGACCGGCCCGCGCGGCGGCGGTACGGCTCCACCGCGGGCGGCGGCCCAGCCGGCGGGCATCGCGCCCGGGGCCGTCCGGCCGTCCCGGCCGGTCCCGCAGTGCCCGCAGAAGGCGTCGTCGGGGTCCATCGGCTCGGAACAGCTCGGGCACTCGGTCTGCTGCGGCATCGGCTACACCCACGTCCTGGGGCGGGCCCGGTTGGCCCGTTCCACCATCTCGATCCTGGTCTCGGCCCGGTCGGCCAACCGGGCGAGTACCCGGTAGGACTGTTCCAGGGCGAAGCGCAGTTCCCGCTCCACCGCGGGACGTCCCAGTACCACCAGGCCGGCGCCCTGCTGCGCCCCGGCCGAGCCGGCGCCGACCCAGTCGAGGGCGGCGCCGAGCACCTCGACGGAGAGCTCCTCGCGGCGGCGGTCGTCCAGCCGCAGCGCGGTCAGCTGCGCGGAGCAGGCGGCGAGGTCGACGGCCAGCGGGTCGGTGGCGGCCCGTTCCCGCAGCCGGGCGCGGACGGCGGCGATCCGGGCGGCGGTGTACTGGCTGGAGGTGGCCGGGACGGATTCCAGCACGCGCACCGCGCCGGGCCGGTCGTCCTCGGCGAGGCGGACCCGGGCGAGGCCGAAGGCGGCGCTCAGGTAGGCGTGGTCGGTGGTCCACACCAGGCGGTAGAACTCGGCCGCGTCGCCGTCGTCGTCGAGCAGTTCGGCGCAGATGGCCAGCGCGAGCTTGGGCGCGGCCTCGCCGGGGAAGGCGTCGTAGACCGCGTCGAAGGCCTCGGCGGCGGCGCGCAGCCCGCTCTCGCCGCCGTCCGCCGATCCGACCAGGGCGACCAGGCCGCGGTACCAGACCACCCGCCAGTCGTCCGGGTGGTCCTGCTCCAGCTCGGTGAGCTTCTGCACGGCCGTGCCGTGGCGGCCGAGTTCGAGCAGGGCGCGCAGTTCGCGCAGCCGGCTCTCGACCGAGACGGCGGGGGCGCCGCCGAGCGCGACGAGCGCCTCCTCGGGGTCGGTCGCGAGCAGGGTGGCGAGGAAGCCGGCGTTGGGGTCACCCGGGTCGACCCGGGGGACGGGCAGGGCGAGGGCGGCGGCGGACGGGTCCGGGGTGCCCACCCGGAGCTGCCCGGGCCGGGTGCTGGGCAGCACCAACTCGGTGTCGACGACGCGCAGTTCGGGGCCGAACAGGGTGGACAGCGCGGGCCGGGGCCGGTCGTCCTGGAGGGCCAGCACCTCCCGCAGCACGCCGGTGAGCTGGTCGGCCATCTCCTCGGCGGAGGAGAAGCGGCGGGCCGGGTCCGGGTCGGTGGCGCGGACCAGGAAGCGGTAGTACGACTCGTACCTGGCGAAGACCTCGACGTCCTCGGGGCCGGGCAGCGAGTCGCGGTAGGTGGTGCTGTAGCCCTGGAAGTCGAAGGTGAGCACCGCGAGGGTGCGGGCCACCGTGTAGAGGTCGGAGGCGGGGGAGGGGCCGTCGGTGGCGATCTCCGGGGCCTGGTAGCCGATGGTGCCGTAGATCGGGCCGTCGTCGTCGAAGCGGCGGACCGCGCCCATGTCGATGACCTTGAGCGTGTCGCCGCTCTGGATCACGTTGTCGATCTTGAAGTCGCAGTAGACCAGGCCCCGGCCGTGCAGGTATCCCAGCGCGGGCAGCGCCTCCAGGGCGTACGCGATCGCCTGCTCGACCGGCAGCGGCTCGCGCCGGCCGTCCGGGGTGCGGCGGTCGTTGGCGATGTCCTTGAGCGACTTTCCGCCGACGAACTCCATCACGATGTAGCCGTCGGTGGAGCCGGTGCGCAGGTCCGGGTGCTCGGCGAAGTTGATGATCCGGACGATGTTCGGGTGGTCCACCTCGGCCAGGAAGCGCCGCTCGGCGACGGCCGCGGCGAGCGCGTCCTCGTCCCCGGTGTCCAGCAGGCCCTTGAGCACCACCCACTTGTCGTTGACCCGCCGGTCCACCGCCAGGTAGATCCAGCCGAGCCCGCCGTGCGCCAGGCAGCCGACCACCTCGTACTGCCCGCCGACCAGGTCGCCGCGGCGCAGCTTGGGCGTGAAGGAGTACGGCGTGCCGCACTTGGTGCAGAAGCCGTCCGGGCGGCCGGGCAGGCCGTTCTTCTCCCGGCCCACCGGGGCCTCGCACTTGGAACAGAACCGCTTGCGCTCGGGCACCTCGGGGTTGACCAGCACCGCCTGCGCCGGGTCGGCCGTCGCCACCGTCGGCACGGTGACCAGACCGGCGCCCAGCCGGTTGCGGGTGCCCGCACTGACGCTGCCGCGGGTGGAGCGCACCGAGACCGAGCGGCTGCTGCCGGTGCGGGTCGAGCGGTGCGAGCGGGAGCGGCCGGACATCGAGCGGGCGGAGCCGGTGCGGGCCGACAGCGAGCGGATCGAGCCGCTGCGGGCCGAGTCCGGGCTGACCCGGGCGGACGGGACGTAGGGCTGGGTGACGCCGGTGTCGGGGCCGGGCGGGGTCAGCCCGCACTCGTCGCAGTAGCCGTCCGCGTCGATGGTGCCCGCGCAGTCCCGCGGGCACGGGGAGCCGGGGCCGGCGGCGGCCGGCGGGGGCGCGGTCGTTCCGGTGGTTCCCGCGGGGGCCACCGTGGAGGTCCCCACCGGGGTCAGCCCGCACTCGTCGCAGTAGCCGTCGGCGTCGATCCTGCCGTTGCCGGAGCAGTCCGGCCGTACGCACACCTCGCCCATCAACCTCAGCCCCCCTGTACCTGTCCGTCGACCGGCGGCCGGCCGGCCGCCTCGTGTGCCTGTGCGCCCTCGTGTGCCTGTGGGCCCTCGTTCACCTGCGCGCCCCCGGAGGCCTCGGTCTGGGCCGGGCGCAGCGACTGCTGGAAGCGGGCCACCGCGGCGGCCGCCGCCCGCAGGTCGCAGGGCGCGCTCCACAGCAGCCAGCGCGCCTTCTCGTACCGTTCGATCACCTCCGGGTCCTCGGCGACCCGCATCCGGGCCGCCATCGCCTTGTAGGCATCCAGCCGGCCGCGCAGTTCGGCCCGGACGGCCAGCGGCTGGGTGACCTCGGTGAGCGACTGCCGGGCCCGGGACAGCTCCTTTGCGGCGGCGTCCTCCAGCGCGTCCAGCAGCGGTGCCAGCCGGCCCCACTGCCCGCCCTGGCGCAGCTCCAGCGCGGTGACGATCCGTTCGCGCAGCGCCGAGGCCGGGCCGGGCACGGCCGGGACGTCGCTGGAGGCTATCTTCGCCAGCACCTCGCCGCGCGCCCGCCGGGCCTCGGCCAGGGTGGCGTCGGCCCGCTGGAGCAGGTCGCCGACGCCCTGCAGGCGCTCCTCGGCGTCGTCGCGCAGCCGCAGCAGGTTCTCCAGCTCCAGCCGGACGCCGTCCAGCGCCCGCCCGGCCCGGTCGAAACGCTCGGTGTCCACCACCCCGGAGGGGGTGGCGAAGGCCTCGCCCTCGGGCACCGTGCCGCGCTGGGCGGGCACCCGGGCCGGGCGCCACAGCGCCAGCGGGTCCTCGCGGACCTCGGTGCGCAGCTCGGTGAGGTCGCGGGCGAGCCCGGTCAGGTCGTCGCCCAGCGGGTGGCCGCCGGCGCGCACGCCGAGCGAGGCGGCCAGGGTCTGCACCCGGTGCAGCTCGGCCAGCAGCAGGTCGATCCGGGCCGGCAGCGCCGACCAGACCGCGTCGGCGGCGCTGACCACCTCCAGCACGGTGGCGTACCAGGAGTTCATCCGGGCCATCAGCGCGTCCAGGCTGACCCGCTCGACCAGTTTGGCGGGAGCGCCCAGCAGTTGGGGCCCGTCCGGCAGCGCGCCGCCCGGGACGGTCACCGCGTCCCCGGTCAGCAGCTCGCTCAGCTCGGCGAGTTCGGGGCCGCCGGGCTTGGCCTTGCGGGCCCGGACCGCGCGGGCCGAGGCGAGCGCCTCGGAGTAGCGGTCGAACAGTGCCCAGAGCAGCGGCAGGCCCTTGCCGGCGACCGACCAGCGCTCCAGGGTCCGTCCGGTCAGTTCGGCGCCGTCCAGCAGCCGCAGGCCCGGGTGGTCCTGCAGGGCGAGCAGCGCCGACTCGACCGCGTCCCGCTCCGCGCCGAGGCGCGCCAGCGCGCGGTCCACCTCCTCCCGGCTCAGTACCGGGCCAGCCGATGCCGCCACCGCGGTGTCCTTCCTTCCTCGCGCGGGGCCGCCGTCGCGTGCGACGGCCGGTCCCGCGACAACCCCCGTGTCCCACCACCGGTCTCCCCGTGGTGATCGTCCCGAACCCTAGCCGGTGGGTGTCCGGGCGGTGCGGGCGCGGGGCGTCAAGACGCCGTCAACACCCGGCGTCCGCACCGGTCCGTACGCGATGCGGCGCCCCGCCGCCAGGGCCTGTCCGGGTGCGGTCCTCAGTGCGGGACCGGCCAGTAGTGCTCGGCGTCGTTCAGCATGTACGGCTTCAGCCAGCGGTCGTAGCTGCGCCCCCACTCGCCGCCGGCGTGGTAGTCGGCCAGCACCTGGTTGACCCGCGCGGTGAGGTCCGTGCTGCCCTTGAGCATGGCGACGCCGATCACCTCCGGCTGCACGTCGCCGTCCACGATCCGCACGGTCTGGTCCTGCGCCGCCTGACCGGCCGCCAGGCCGTCGTCGGTCATGGTGGCGTCGACCTTGCCGAGCTGCATCAGGACCAGGCAGTCCAGCTGGTTCTCCACGACCGTCAGGTGGGCGCCGGCGTCCTTCTTGGCGCCGTTCTTGGCCGGGTCGAAGACGTCGGCGGCCGTCGACCCCTTGGCGACGCAGACGTTCCTGCCACCGATCGCCTCGTCGAGGTTCTTCGCCGGGGAGGTCTTCGGGACCAGCACCCGCTGGGTGATGCTGAAGTACGGCTTGGAGAAGGCGACGTCCTCCATCCGCTTGCAGTTGACGGTCATGGTGCGGACGATCAGGTCGACCCGGCCCTTCTGCACCGCGTCGACCCGGTCGGCGGTGGCCACCGGCTTGAGCACCACCTTCTCCGGGTCGCCCATGATGGCGGTGCCGATCGCCCTCGCCAGGTCGATGTCGAAGCCCTCGATCTGGCCGGTGTTCGGGTTACGGGCGCCCCAGCGGTAGCTGTTCTGGTCCACGCCGATCACCAGGCTCCGCCTGGCCTTGATGGCCTTCACCGCCGGACCGTCCACCGAACTCGGCGGCACGCTGGCGTAGATGTCGCAGGTGTCGGACTGGGCCTGCTGCTGGGTCTGCTGGGCGGCCTGCGGCGCGCCGGTCGCGGCGGTCGGCACGGCGCCGGAGGGCCCGCCCCCGCCGAGTACGGCCGCGCAGGCGGCCAGCGCGGCCAGCGCCGCGGCGCTCCTGGTCGGTACGGTTGTGCTGCGCATCTGTTCCGTTCCCCCTTACCGGTACTCGGCGAGTCGTCGGCCCAGGCCGCGCAGCGCGGCGGCCGCGGCCACCAGGCCGAGCACCGCGGCGGCGCCGGCCGCCAGGCGGAGGTCCCCGGCGGTGCCGTCGGCGGCGGCCTCGAACCGGGCCTGTTCGATGTCGGCGGCCTGGGCGAGCGCCCGGTCGGTGCCGTTGAAGGCGGCGTCGGCGGTGCTGGTGGTGTCGGTGGCCGACACCGTCTTGTTCAGGGCGCCCTGGTAGTCGGCGTCGCCGACCTCGGCCTTGAGCGCGTCCTGGTACCGGTCCTGCCAGGAGTCGTACTGGTCGGCGGCGGTGGCCAGGGCCTGGTCGGCGGCGCCCGGAGCGAGGGCCAGTGCGTTCGGCAGCGAGCCGCTGCGCCGCCGCATCGGGGTCGACCTGCCGGCGATTCCGGCCAGGCGCTTGGTGGCGTCCGCGTACTGGCCGTTGTAGGTGGCCGTGGAGCCGCGCGCGACCAGGTTCAGGTTCTCCGCCAGCCGGGCGCTCAGCACGTCCACCCGGGCCGCGTTGAGCGCCCGCAGCGGGGTCGCGCCCTCGTGGTCGCTCCTCTCCAGGGCCGAACCGGTGGTCACCCCGGCCACGGCGAGCCAGAGCGTGCCCGCCAGCACGGCGGCGGTGGCGCCCAGCAGACCGACGTTGAACACCCGGTTGGTGCGGCGGAACAGGGTCACCTGCACCCACCCCAGCGCGGCCAGGGTCAGCACCGCCAGGCCGTACGCGCCCCACGGCACCGACCGGGCCGCGGCGTAGTCGTCCGCCAGCTCCCTGGTCTCGATGGTGTTCAACTCGGCGGCGGCCGGCAGCAGGACGGTCTGCATCTGCTCGGAGGCGTACCGCAGGTAGGCGCCGCCGAGCGGGATGCCCTGTCGGTTGTCGGCCCGCGCGGATTCCACCAGACCGGCGTACACCGGGAGTTGCTGGTTCAGCCGGGAGAGTGAGTCCTGGGCCGGGGAGGTCTCGGTGGTCCGGGCGGCGGCCTGGGAGATCAGCTTGGCGGCCTGGGCGAGGTCCTGCTCGTAGCGGGCCCGGACGTCCCTGGGCTCGGTGCCGGCCAGTAGGAAGCCGGAGGACGCGGTGGTGGCGGCGTCGGCCAGCGAGCGGTGGATCTCGGCCGCGTCCCGGCTCAGCGGCTGGCTGTACGAGACCACCCGGTCGGCGGCGGACGCCCTGGTCTCCAACTGCCAGGCGGTGAGCCCGCCGAAGGCCACGGTGAGCACGGCGAGCACCACCCCGGCCAGCCGCAGCCGGCCCGGGGGCGTCCGGGTGGCCTGCGCCAGCCGGGCGCGCACACCGCGCTCGGACCTGCCTGGACCGGGGTGTTTCACGGGCGTACCGGCTGCTCCGGCAGCGGGAACGCCGGGCGGAGCCGCGCCCCGTCCCGCTGCCGCCGGTGCGGCCCCCGGTACGGGCGGTGGCGCGCTCGGCCGCGCCGGGAACGCGGCGCCCGGTGCGCCGTTGCCTACTGGTGTTGCCACCCGCCTCATCCTCCCCTGGGGTCGGACCCGACACCCGGGGCCCGACCGATGGCAGCAGTATGGCCGTGACTCCCTGCGGCCACACCTGACTTGCGCTGATCTTGAGCATGTCGTGCACGGTTTCTGCACGCTTCCGTACGGCTCGTACCGTTCGTGTCGGCTCGTGATGCCCGAGGTGGCTCGTGATGGCCTGAGGTGGCTCGCACCGGCTCGCACCGGCTCGGGCCGGCCGTGCGGAGAGGTGGCGATCCGTGCGACGCGGGCGGCGCCCCGCACGGTTCCGCGCCGCGGTCGCACACCACGGTTCCGCGCCGCGCTGATCCCGGGTGAGGCACCCCGCCCCTCCGTACCATGGGCCCATGCGACTGCTTGGAACGATCTCGCCCGACCGCCCGCTGCTCGTCGTGGCGGTCCGCGAGGAGGCCGCCCACCTCGACGACCGGCTGCCCGTGCTGCTCACCGGGATCGGGAAGGTCAACGCCACCGCGTCCCTGGCCACCGTGCTCGCCCAGGGTGAGCATCCCTCCGAGGTGATCAACCTCGGCACCGCCGGTGCGCTGCGCCCCGGCTGGGAGGGCATCCACCACGTCGTCCAGGTGATCCAGCACGACCTGAACAGCGAGGCCCTGCGGGCCCTGACCGGCCGCAGCTACGGCGACCCGCTGGTCGTCGGCCGGGGCGACGGCCCGGTGCTGGCCACCGGCGACCTGTTCGTCGACTCCCCGGCGGCCAAGGAGCGGCTCGCCGAGCACGCCGACCTGGTCGACATGGAGGGCTACGCCGTCGCCACCGTCGCCCACCGGGCCGGGGTGCCGGTGCGGCTGGTCAAGTACGTCAGCGACGAGGCCGGGGACGGCGCGGGGCACACCTGGCGGGAGTCGGTCGACGACTGCGCCCGGCACCTCGCGGACTGGGTGCACGCACAGGGTTGGTGACGGTTCACCAGGCGAGTGCTGGTGGTTAGGCTGGCGCGGTGACCGAGAACACCGCGACCCAGAACACCGCGCCCCTTGGCGCCGCGCCGGGCAAGCTCTCCGACAGCCGTCCGCCGACGATGAACGCCGACGAGCGGACCACCCTGCTGGCCTTCCTCGACTACCTGCGCGAGGCCGTGATCGCCAAGGTCGACGGTCTCGGCGACGAGGACGCCCGGCGCCCCGGCGTCGCCTCCGGCACCAGCCTGCTGTGGCTGGTGCGGCACCTGACCGTGGTCGAGCACAACTGGTTCGAGTGGGCGTACGGCGGGCTGGGGGAGCAGGGGCCCGTCGACAGCGAGGCGGCCGTCCCGGCCGACCTCACGGTGGCCGCGGCGGTCGCCGCCTACCGGGACGCGATCGCCCGGGCGAACGCGGTGGCCCAGGCCGCCCCGGACCTCGACCGGCCCGGGGCGCGCTCGCTGCGGCCGGACGCCGCCGAGGGGCCGTCGCTGCGCTGGGTGCTGGTGCACATGATCGAGGAGACCGGGCGGCACGCCGGGCACGCGGACATCATCCGCGAGCAGCTGGACGGGGCCGTCGGGCGCTGAACGGGCCGAGTGCGGCGGGGGCGGCCGGGGATCCGGCCGCCCCCTGTCGTCCGGGCTCAGTCCCGGAAGGCCGAGAGGTCGAAGGAGGCCAGCCGCTCCTGGTCGACGATGACGTCGATCGCGGCGATCGCGCCGTCCACGACGGTGAACGCCATGATCGACAGCGCCCGGCCGTTGTCGCCGATGACCACCGCGCCCGCGGTGCCGTTGACCAGCGCGGGGCGGGCGAACGGCGACAGCTTGCCCCACAGCACGGCCTGCCCCGCCACCGTCGCGGCGCCGTTGAGCACCACGGTGTGCCGGGCCCGGCCGGCCCCGCCGTCCGAGCGCAGCACCACGTCCGGGTCGAGCACCGCGAGCAGGGCGTCCAGGTCGCCGTTGCGGGCGGCGGCGAAGAAGGCGTCCACCGCGCGGCGCTGGCGGCCCAGGTCCGGGTCGGGTGCGGGCGCCTGCCCCTGCACCTTGCGGCGGGCCCGGCTGGCCAGTTGGCGGGTCGCGGCCGCGGTCTTCTCGATCAGCGGGGCGATCTCCTCGAACGGCACCGCGAACAGGTCGTGCAGCACGAAGGCGACGCGCTCGGCGGGCGACAGCGACTCCATCACCACCATCAGCGCCAGGCCGACCGAGTCCGCGAGCAGCACCTCCTGCTCCGGGTCGACCACCCCCTCGCGCCGCAGCAGCGGGTCAGGGAGGCGCTCGGGGCCGCCCGCGCCGTCCGGTCCGGTCGGCTGCAGCGGCTCCTCGCGGCGCGCGGCGCGGTCGCGCAGCTGGTTCAGGCACACCCGGGAGACCACCGTGGTCAGCCAGCCGCCGAGGTTGCCCACCGCACCGGTGTCGGTGCGGTCGTAGCGCAGCCAGGCGTCCTGGAGCGCGTCCTCGGCCTCGCTGATCGAGCCGAGCATCCGGTACGCGACCGCGCGAAGGTGCGGGCGGTGCTCCTCGAACAGCTCGGTCCGGCTGGATCGTTCATCGACCGTCTCGTTCACAGTGTCACCAGATCTCCCCCGGGATGCCCCCGGCATCAGGGCGGCTTCTACGGTCCTCGGCTCGGAGCCACGCAGTGGCCGAGCCGTCCTGTCCGTTCTTGCTCACATTCTCTTTCCTTGCCAGTGGGTGCTGTGAGGGGGCGGAAGACCAACTCTCCGCTCGGAGCGAACAGGAGGCCGGCGGCCTGAGTTGTCGTCGCGGCGCCGTAGGGTGACCGCCATGTCGTTCCTCGAGCGCCTCCGGGCGACCCCCGCCACCGTCGACTACCTGCTCTGGCCGGGGGACTTCTCCCTCGACGCCTACTCGCACGTGGAGGAGGTCGTGCTCGCCTCCGGGGAGCGCCTGGAGGAGGTGGCCAAGTGCGGCGCGGGCGGCACCTTCTTCCTGTGCGGCGAGGGCGGCGACGAGCGGCCCGTCCTGTACGCGGACTCCGAGGGCGGGGCTGCGCTGCTGGCGGTCGGGCTGGAGGAGATGGTCCGGCTGGTGCTCGCGGTGCCGTGGTGGCGGGACTGCGTGCGGCTGACCGAGGAGGAGAGCGCGGAGGCGGCCGAGGACCACCTCGCCGACGAGCCCGACCTGCTCGCCGACCGGGACGCGGCCGCCGCCGCGATCGGCGTCGAAGTGCCCACCGCCGCGGAGGCGTTGGCGCGCCTCCGGGAGGTCGTGGTCGGCCTCGGGCCGTCGTACGTCCTGCTCAACGCGGTGGAGGGCAACGCCTACGAGCCGATCTTCAGGCCCTGACCGCGGTCTTCTCCGCGGCGTCGAGGACCGTCCGCCCCGAGGTGCTGTTCACCGGCGGCGACGGGGTGTGGACCTCGGCCGGAGTCGCGGCGGGCATCGACCTCTGCCTCCACCTCGTCCGCACCGCCCACGGCCAGCAGGCCGCCGCCGCCATCGCCCGCGCCATGGTCACCGCCCCCTTCCGGGCGGGCGGCCAGGCCCAGTTCATCCCCAGCCCGGTGCCTCCGGTCGACGAGGACGACCCGCTCGCCCGCGTCCGCGCCGAGATCCTCGCCGCCCTCGGCACCCCCTGGACCGTCCGCCGGATGGCCGCCGCGGCCCTGGTGTCCGAACGGACCTTCGCCCGCCGCTTCACCGCGACCACCGGCACCACCCCGCTGCGCTGGCTCCTCGACCAGCGCATCCTCACCGTCCAGCGCCTCCTGGAGGAGACGGATCTGCCGGTCGACACCGTTGCCACCCGCTGCGGCTTCGCCTCGGCGGTGTCGCTGCGACCGGTGTTCGTCAAACGGGTGGGCGTGGCACCGCGGGAGTACCGCAGGACCTTCCGGGGGCGGGAGGAGGGGTAGGGCGCGTCCGGTGCCGTTCGCCTCGGCGGCCCCGGAGGCGGGCGGTGAGCGAACGGGCAGCGGCGGCTTCCGGGAAGTCGGCGGCGCCGAGACGGGCGAGCAGGTCGAGCACCTCGTCGTACTCGGTACGGGTGAGCGGCACCGCCGAGGCGTCGGGCGTGCCGGTCGCGAGAACCGGGCTGTCCGACTGGATGACGCGGCCGTTGATCGTGACCTGGCCGCTGATCCGGTAGCCCACGGCTTCCCCCGGGGCGGATTGACGGTCCGTCGAAACGTGATGGACGGGGTCAGAGGAGGCGGCGCAGGAGGCGGGACTTGAGGGGGGTGAAGGGCGGGTAGGCCGGGCGGAGGGGGTCGGCGAGGAGGGGCTTGTCGAGGACGGACTTGGTGTGGCTGAAGGTGTCGATGGAGTGGGCGCCGTGGTAGCGGCCGAGTCCGCTCTCGCCGACGCCGCCGAAGGGGAGGCCGGGGACGGCGATGTGGGCGTTGGGGACGCCGAAGGCGAGGGCTCCGGTGATCCCGGCGTGGCCGACCGGGCGGTGCCGGGCGGGAGCGCCGAGGGGTGCGCGGTGGCGGTGTGGGGCCTCGGTCGGCGAGCGCGAGGGGCTCAGCGGGTGAGGGTGAGGGCGAGGGTGGCGACGGCCAGGGCCAGGTAGCCGGCGGGGAAGTAGATGTTGTGGATGACCCGGGTGCGGAGGTGGGTCGCCACCGCGCCGATGTAGAACAGCACCAGCCCGACCGCGGCCGCCAGGCCCAACGAAGGGACGGCGAGCAGGCCGATCAGCAGTCCGGCGGCCCCGGCCGTCTTGAGCGAGGCCAGCCACGGGACCCACTCCGGCCTGACGTTCACCTCGGCCGAGTTGGCCAGGACGAACTCGGCCTTGGCGAAGTCGGCGGCGGCGATTCCGCCGTTGGCGGCGACGGCGACGACGGTCACGGTGACGAGGGCGATGGACATGGGGTTCCTTCGGGCAGGGGCAGGGGCAGGGGCAGGGGCAGGGGCGGGACGCGGAGGTCGGGTTTCGGGGGGCGCCTCGCCACCAAGCCTCTTCGGGGGGCTCCCCTTGCGTCCAATACCTGCTTCCATAACCTGGTGGAATGGATGTGGACACCCGGCTGCTGCGCACCTTCGCCGCCGTCGCCGAGGACGGCAGCCTGACCCGCGCCGCGGAGCGGCTGTACGTCTCCCAGCCCGCGCTGACCAAGCAGATCCGGCAGCTGGAGAGCCTGCTCGGCGTGCCGCTGTTCGTACGGTCGCGGGCCGGGATGGCGCTCACCGTGGCCGGTCGGAGCCTGGCGGCGCGGGTGCCGGGGCTGCTGGCGGACTGGGACGCGGTGCTGCGGGAGACCAGGGGCGCGGCGAGCCGCGCGGAGCGGGTGCTGAGGGTCGGCTTCCTGGCCAGCGCCGCCAACGAGGCGACGCCGGGCATCGTGGCCGGGTTCACCGCCCGGCAGCCGGGCTGGCGGGTCGAGATGCGGCACACGGCCTGGTCGGATCCGACCGCCGGCCTGGCCGCCGGGGAAGCCGATGTCGCGCTGCTGCGGCTGCCGTTCCCCGGACAGGACCGGCTGCGGGTGGCCGAACTGTTCACCGAACCGCGCTGGGTCGCACTGCCCTCGGCGCACCCGCTGGCCGCGCTGGAGGTGGTCCCGTTCCGTGAGCTGTGGGACGAGCCCTTCGTGGCGGCCCCGGCCGGGACCGGCCGCTGGCGGGACTACTGGGTCGCCGCCGACGAGCGGGAGGGGCACCCGGTCCGCTTCGGCCCGGTCGTCGAGCACCCGGACGACTGGCTGAGCGCCATCGCCAACGGCTACGGCGTCGCGCTCGCGCCCGAGTCCACCGCCCGCTTCTACGCCCGACCGGGGATCGCCTACCGGCCGGTGACCGGGGTGAGCCCGAGCCGGATCGCGGTCGCCTGGTCCCCGGCGGACGACGGGAACCCGGTGGTCCGGGCCTTCGTGGAGTGCTGTCTGGACGCCGCCGCCGAGGGGTGACCGGTGGCCGCCGAGCAGGGCGGAAGGGCTGCCGGAGGGGAGGCGGAGGCGAGGGGGAGGGGTGGCGGCCCTCAGCGCCGCCACCCCCATTGGCTACTCGGCACCACGCCGGTGGTTCATTGAGCCAAACCCCGCCTTGGGGTGAAACCGGGTGGGGATCCGGACGGGGTTCCGTGGGGTTCCGGTGAGTGCCCCGTCGCGGGCGTGGGTCCGGACGGGGGCTCAGCCCGCGAGGGTGGCGCGCAGGCGCTTCTTGTCGGGCTTGCCGACGGAGGTCAGCGGGATCGCGTCCACCAGGTGCAGCGCCTCGGGGGCGTAGATGCGGCCCTTGTTGGCGGTGACGAAGGCGCGGACCTCCTCCAACTGCGGCCGCTGCCCCTGCGCGGGGACGACGGCGACGTGGACGTGCTCGGACTCCTGGGAATCGCGCACGCCGAAGACGGCGCACTGGGCGATCGCCGGGTGGGTGAGCAGCAGCTCCTCGACCTCGGTCGGGTAGACGTGGCCGCCGACGACGATGATCAGGTCCTTGAGGCGGTCGGCGAGGTAGAGGTAGCCGTCCGCGTCGAAGTAGCCGATGTCGCCGGTGTCCAGCCAACCGCCCCGCAGGACCTGGGCGGTGAGCTCCGGCTGCTTCCAGTACCCGGCCATCAGGGTCGCCGAGCGGACGTACACCTCGCCCTGTTCGCCGGCCGGCAGCACGGTGCCGTCGGCGGCGCGGATCTCCACCTCCACGTCGGGGAAGGGACGGCCGACGGGGAGCGGACCGTCGTCGCCGAACCGCGCGTGCTCGGCGGGGGTGAGGAAGGCGATCTTCTGCGCCTCGGACATGCCGTAGAGGCTGACCAGGACGGGCCCGAACACCTTGAGGGCCTCGCGGATCCGGGTCGGGGAGGCGGCGCAGCCGCCGTAGTCGAGCCGTCGCAGGCTGGACAGGTCGGTGCGGCCGACGGCCGGGTGGTCGAGCAGCTGGTAGATCAGCGGGGGCAGCACCCACAGGTCGGTGATGCGCTCGCGTTCGATCGCGGCCAGCACCTCGCCGGGGTCGAAGGAGCGCTGGAGGACGACGGAGCCGCCGCGCTGGAGCGTCACGTCGGAGAACACCCCGGCGAGGTGGGCGAGGGAGGTGGCGGCGAGGAGGCGGGGCGGCTCCTCCTCGGGACGGCCGACGAGGGCGGCGTCGAACATGTCGCGGTAGGGGCCGTGCAGGCTGACGATGCCCTTGGGGATGCCGGTGGTGCCACCGGTGTGGCGGATGCCGAGGTCGTCGCCGGGATCGATGCGTACGGCGGGCTCCTCGGCGGGCCGGTGGGCGGAGGCGGCGATCACGTCCTCGCCGATGGCGCCCCCGCTCGGGCCGGGGCCGAGGGTGAGGACGGCCGGGACGTCGATCAGCGGGAGCAACTCGGCGGCGTCGGCGTGGCGTTCGGCGTCCACGAGAAGGACGGTGGTCTCCACGCTGGCGGTGATCTCGGCCAGCACCGGGGCGCTCATCCCGTCGTACAGGTTGACCACCCGCGCACCCGCGAGCCCCGCCGCGTAGCGGGCGCTGAGCGCCTCGGCGGTGTTGCCGGTGAGCAGGGTGACCGTCGCGCCGCGGCCCACGCCCCGGGCCAGCAGCTCGTGGGCGAGGCGGTAGGTGGCGGCGGCGAAGTCGCCGGCGGTGATCTCGGCGCCGTCGGCGGTGGTGATGGCGCGCCGGTGCGGCTCGGAGACCAGGGACTGGAGGATCAAGGCGGGTGCGCTGACGAACTCCTGGTCGGTCATGGCCACTTCTTCCTTGTAGTTTGCAACCATGTCGTCAGGCTAACTCCACCCCCGTCCGGTGTTGTCGAGTTCAGGCCATGCCAGGTCGCGAGACTGACGGGAAGTCGGTCGGAGGGCGGAGGGCCGGATCGGTGACGGCGTCCCCTTGCTCGTCCGGCGCGGTGACGATCACACAGCCCTGCCGGCCGGGGAGTTCGGGGATCAGCGCGCTGCGGCAGCCCGTGCTGTGACGGAGCTCGACCGCGACGGGCGCGCCGTCGAGGCGCAGTTCGCCGGTGGTCGGCGGGCCGCCGGGTGGGGCGGAGACCGGTCCGGTGCGCGGGTCGAAGTCGAAGCGGTCGGAGTTGGCGAGAAAGTTGTCGCCGAGGGGGCGGGCCCGCCGGAGAGGTCCGGAGGGCCCGCTCGGTGCCTCCGGTGGTCACCGGTCGGCGGTGAGCTTGCCGGCTGCGCCCCAGTTCTCCGGCTGGTACTCCTGGATCCACACGTAGACGCTCTCGGCGGGGACCTCCAGCGCCTCGACGAACGCCTCGGTGACCTTCTTGACCAGCTCGCGCTTCTGCTCGACATTGCGCGGGCCCTGCTGGATGGTGACGATCGGCATCTTCGGCTCCTGACCGGGATTCTCCTGCCGGGCTCTTCGGTCCGGCTCTTCCGCCGGCTTCCCCGGCTGGGAACAGTCCACCCGATCCGGCCGCCCGCACCCAGACCCGAATCGCTCCGACAGCGATCACGAATCCTGATCGTCCCAGGTCGGTGGCGTTTTGCGGCACGCTGCCAGGAGCAGTCGGGGGAGCGGGGCGGACCGCCGTACGGCGAGCGAGGTCGACAGCGAGAGCGGGGTCCGGCAGGGACGGAAGGCGACCCGGGGGGAGTTCGTCAGCCGGGCGTTGGCGGCGTACACCACCGTCCACATCGGGGTGCCGGTGCCGATCGAGGCCAGGGTGTCCTGCAGGGCGCCGTGCGCCGGGCCGAGGACCGGCCGGAAGCCGGCCTGCGCGCAGGCGTCCGTCACCAGGTCCACCAGTGCGGGGTTGTTGCGGCGGTCGGTCAGGCGGAGCGGCAGCGCGGCGAGGTCCGCGAGGTCCACCTCGGGCTGCTGCGCGAGGGCGTGCCGGGCCGGCAGCACGACCACCAACTCGTCGTCCCAGACCGGCAGGAAGCGTAGCTCCGGGCTGTTCCCGGGGATCGCGCCGCGCACGAACGCGGCGTCGAGCCGCCCGTCCGACAGCCGCGTCAGCCGCTCCCGCACCGGCACCGACTGCAGCTCGACGCGCACCCCGGGCGCCTGCCGCTGATAGGTGTCCAGGATCAGGTCCAGCCGCTCGGCCAGCCCGGTGACGGTGCCCAGCCGCAGCACGGCGGGCACGGCCAGATCGGCGGCGAGCGCCCGGGCGGCGTCCTCGGCCGACAGGACGTCCCTGGCGGCGGGCAGGAACCGCTCACCCGCGGGCGTCAGCCGCACGTACCGGGGCGACCGGTCGAACAGCTCGACCTTCAACTCCCGTTCCAGCCGCCGCACCTGCTGACTCACGGCGGGCTGCCCGAGCAGCAGCCGCTCGGCGGCCCGGCCGAAGTGCAGTTCCTCGGCGACGGCGACGAAGCAGCGCAGCTGCCGTAGCTCCATGCGGACCCCCTGCTCGGTGTGTCGACCGGCTCATGCTCCCAGGCCGGAACGGGGGGCACTTCCCGGCTCTCCCGCCGGGGTGCCAGCTCGGCCGTTCCCGCTCGGCCGTTCCCGCACAGCCGGCTGTCGGCCGGGCGGCCGCGTTCGCCGTCACCGAGGCGACGGTGTCCTCGGTGGTGGCCTCGTAGCCGACCTGGACGTCCGTGCTCGTGCGCCCCTGGCTCGTGGTGGCGGCACATCATGCGGCCGTTCGTCATCCGGAGCAGAACAGGGGCGGGCGAGGGGCCGCCCGTCTCCGGTGGTCAGAGGCACCCCTCCAGGTGGTCTATAGTTAACCCATCACCCAGATGCGCGGGTGGCGGAATAGGCAGACGCGCTGGATTCAGGTTCCAGTGCCCGAAAGGGCGTGGGGGTTCAACTCCCCCCTCGCGCACAGCGAAACGGCCGGTCGATCTTCGGATCGACCGGCCGTTCTGTTTCCCCGGGCCGCCCCGGCCCGTGAACGGGGGCGCCACTAGGCTGGGCCGGTCGGCCGTACACGCCTTGGGGGGAATCGGCACGTGAGCTTGATGGAGCACGATCCGCGGGAGATCGGCGGGTACCTCCTGGAGGGCAGGCTCGGCGCGGGCGGGATGGGCGTCGTCTACCGGGCCCGATCGGTGTCCGGCCGCCAGGTGGCGGTCAAGGTGATCCGGCCCGAGCTGGCCGCGGACGCCGAGTTCCGGGCCCGGTTCCGGTTGGAGGTCGCGGCGGCGCGCAAGGTCAGCGGCGCGTTCACCGCGCCCGTGCTCGACGCGGACGCCGACGCTCCGGCGCCCTGGCTGGTCACCCTGTTCATCCCCGGTCCGTCCCTGGGGGAACGGGTTGCCGGGCAGGGCCCGTTGGCTCCGCCCGAGGTGCGCCGCCTCGCCGCCGGACTGGCCGAGGCCCTGCGGGAGATCCACCGCGTGGGACTGGTGCACCGTGACCTCAAGCCCGGCAACGTGCTGCTCGCCGAGGACGGTCCGCGCGTCATCGACTTCGGCATCGCCCGCAGTGCGGGGGAGACCCAGCTCACCAGCACCGGGGTCGCCGTCGGCACCCCGCCGTTCATGGCGCCCGAGCAGTTCCGCGACGGCACGGCGACGGCGGCCACCGACGTCTTCGCCCTCGGCTCGGTGCTCGCGTTCGCCGCCACCGGACGCGGCCCGTTCGGCGCGGACTCCTCGCACGCGGTGGGCTTCCGGGTGGTCTACGAGGAGCCGGACCTGTCGGGTCTGGCGCCGGAGCTGTACCCGCTGATCATCGGGTGTCTGGCCAAGGAACCGGCACAACGGACCACGGTGGAAGCCCTGTTGAGGGTGATCGCGGAGGGGGCCGGGGAACGGACGGTCCAGCTGCGGACGGGGCCGGTGGCTCCGGCCGTACGGCAGGCCGCTGCCGCACCGCAGGCCGCTGCCACGCCGACTGCCCCCAGCCCGACGGCCCCCGCGCCGGTGACCACCGGCCCGGTTGCCCCCAGCCCGACGGCCCCCGCGCCGGTGGCACCGCCCGGGCCGCCGAGCGTCCCTCCGTACCTTCCGCCCGTCACCGCCGCGGCCCCCGCCGGGCGTCCGCGCCGGCGCCGGGCCCTGGTGATCGGCTCCGCGGTGGCCGCCGTCGTGGTCGCCGCGGCCGGCACGCTCGGCTACGTCGCCTGGCAGGACCAGCAGCGGCGGCCCGGGCCGTCCGCCCTCCCCTCCGGCCTCTCCTGCGCCCCGGCCGGGAAGGCCACGGTCGGGGCGGACGGCATGGAGGCCGCGCTGGTCCAGCAGTGGGCGGCGGACTTCGGCAAGGCCTGCCCGGACGACCGGCTCACCTACAAGCCCCCGTCCGGCAACACCGACGATCCGTTCAAGTACGCCAACGCCAGCGCCTTTGCCAATGCCGAGGTCGACGGCGCCGCCTTCGACACCGCTGCGACCGACCAGCAGGCGTTCTCCTACGGCAAGCACTGCGCCAACGGTCGGATGGTCCAACTCCCGGTGACCGTGGCCCCCGTCGCGATCGTCTTCAACGTGCCCGGGGTGACGGACCTGGTGTTCGACGCCCCGACGCTCTCCAAGATCTTCCAGCACCGGATCGAGACCTGGAACGACCCGGCGATCAAGGCGCTCAACCCGGCCACCGTGCTGCCGAGTTCACCGATCGACATCCGGGTCCCCGCGGCCATGTCGTGGACCGGCTACGTCTTCCAGCAGTACCTCAGCAAGGCCGGCGGCTGGCCGTTCGAGGTGGGCGCCCACTGGGATCCCGTCATGAAGGCCGCGCCCGGTACGACCGACGCGAGCATCCCCGGCGCCATCGCCGGCGCCACCGGCTCGATCGGCGTCGTCCCGCTGAAGGACGTCGGGAAGCTCTACACGGCCCGGGTACGGACCGGTGACTCCGACGTGGCCCCGAGCGTCCAGGGCGCCGAGGTGGTGGCCGCGGCCGGCACGGTGGAGACCTCGGACAGCCGGGTGTCGGTCAAGCTCGACTACCAGCAGCGGGTGAAGGACGGATATCCCGTGGTCGGATTCGGCTACCTCGACTTCTGCGAGCGCGGCGGGGGATCCGCCGTCGTCGCGGGCCTCGCCTCCTACGCGGTCAGCGGGCCGGGCCAGGCGACGGGGGAGTCCCTGAAGTACGGCACGCTGCCCCCGGCCGTGACCCAGCAGGTGCGGGGCGTCCTGGCCGGGCTGCGGTCCGGGTAGCGCCGACGCGCCCGGACGGCCGTGGGCTGTCCGGGCGCACGCACGGATCCGCGGGGCGTTACTCCTCGAGCCGGACCTTGTCGGCCTGCATGCCCTTCTGGCCCTGGACGGCTTCGAAGGTGACCTTCTGGCCCTCCACGAGGGACTTGAAGCCGCCCCCCTCGATCGCCCTGAAGTGCACGAACAGGTCGGGGCCGGATTCCGGGGTGATGAAGCCGTAGCCCTTCTCGTCGTTGAACCACTTCACGGTGCCGTGCTGGCGCTCGGCCATGTCCACTCCTCGGGATCGGATCGCACTGTCCCGCGATCCTCTCACGCAGAGGGTGTCAGTCGACACGAAGAGTAGCGGGCTCCGGTGTCGCGTCCGCCGCGGCGTGCAGGAGGGGACGCTTCCGGGGCGGCGCGGGGGGAATGGGCCGCCGTTCCCGGACGCGGACGTGTCGCGGTAGGCGTCGTTCGGGGCCCGCTGGGGAGTCGGCGGGCCCCGGCCGCCTGTGCCGCTACCGGGTGCCGGGGCGTGTCGGGCACGCCTCGGGGATCCCCGTCGGCGTCACGCCAGGCTGAGCGTCACGTTGATGCAGACGCCCACCACGACGATGGCCAGCAACACCCAGGGCCACAGCGGACGTTCCTTTTGGGGCTGCCATCCGGACATGTTGCTTCCTGTTCGTCGTGAGGAGCGGGAAGGAGTAGGGCAGCGGATGGTCCCCCGCTGCCCAGCGAGGCTAACCCGCGGCCGGCGGCCCGCGCAGTCTGGTTCCCTGCCGTTCGCAGGTGCAGTTCTCTGCACCCGTCCCACTCGTCCGGCCCGCGCGCGGCGGCCCCGCCGAGGACTGCCCGTCGGCCCCGCCCAGCTCGTCGAACACGATTCTTCCCGGAGGCCTCCCCGGCGGACCTCACAGCGACCCGGATGATGTCCGAGCAGTTGACCAGGGACGTGGAGGTGGCCGTCGAGGCCGGCGGCGTCGAGCGGCACCAGATCCAACTCCTGGTCACCGGCAGCGACATGCACCTGCAGCGCAAGCGCGGCACCAGCCGCGAGCAGGCACACGCCGAGGCTCGCGCCGCCGTCAGGGCGGCCAAGGAGCTCGGACTCACCGACATCTCGATCGGCGTCGAGGGCGCCAGCCGGGCGAGCGTGACCTGCTGCGCGCCGGCCAGGTCGCCGGCCTCCGGTCAATCGCCTTGGCTGTCTATCGAGTTGAGGTACGTCAGCACGGCGCGCACCCGCCGGTGGCCGCCGTCCGTGGCCGGCAGCCCGAGCTTGGTGAAGATGTTGCCGATGTGCTTGTTCACCGAGGTCTCCGCGATGAACAGCAGCTTGGCGATGGCGCCGTTGCCGTGGCCCTCCGCCATCAGCGAGAGCACCTCGCGCTCGCGCGAACTCAGCGCGTCCAGCGGGTCGTTGCGCACCCGGCGGACCATCAGCTGGGAGATCACCTCGGGGTCCATGGCGACGCCGCCGCCCGCGACCCGGTCCAGGGCCTGGAGGAACTCATCGACCCGGCTGACCCGGTCCTTGAGCAGATAGCCCACCCCGGAGGCGCCGTGGACCAGCAACTGCGCGGCGTAGGCGTGTTCGACGTACTGGGACAGCACCAGGACCGGCAGGTCGGGCAGTTGCTCCCGGGCGGTCACCGCGCTGCGCAGCCCCTCGTCCCGGTAGGTCGGAGGCAGCCGGACGTCCAGCACGGCGATGTCCGGGCGGTGTTCCAGCAGCGTGGGCAGCAGGCTGTCGCCGTCCTCCACGGTCGCGCAGACCTCGTGGCCCACGCTGGTCAACAGCAGTGACATGCCCTCCCTCAGCAGGGCGTTGTCCTCGGCGATCACGATCCGCACGGGAGCTCCACTCGAAGTACTGTCGGTCCGCCGGGGGGACTGTGCAGCTCGGTCACGCCGTCGAACGCCGCGACGCGGCGCTTGATGCCGCGGATCCCGCTGCCGGAGCCGGTCGTCGCCGCCCCGCCCTGCCCGTCGTCCCAGACGGAGATGTGAATCCTGCTCTCGGTGGTGCGCAGCTGCACCTGGCTGCACTCGGCCCCGCTGTGCTTGGCGACGTTCGTCAGCGCCTCGGAGATGACGTAGTAGGCCGCCGCCTCCACCGCGGCGGGCGCCCGGCTGCTCCTGGACTCGTACTCCAGGTCCAGCTTGGTGGGGATCTGGCAGGCCGCCACCAGGGAGCGGGTCGCCTCGGCCAGGCCGTGGTCCGCGAGCACCGGCGGGTAGATCGAGCGCACCGCGACGCGTAGCGACTGCACCGCCTGATCGGCCAGGTCGCGGGCCTGGTCGATCATTTCGGGCAGCTTCTCGGGGTTGTCCTGGAGCACCCTCTTCATCAGCGCCAGCCGCAGCGACACCGACACCAGCCCCGCCTGCGCGCCGTCGTGCAAGTCGCGCTCGATGCGCCGCAGTTCGGCGGCGTGCGCCTCCAGGGCCTCGGCCCGGGTGATGGTCAGCTCCTCCACGCGCTCGGCGAGGGACGTCCGGCGCTTGCGCGGCTTGAGCAGTGCCCGGGTCACCAGGGCGTGCAGCTGGGCGCACCAGGGGAGCAGCCAGCCGGCCAGCGCCCCGTAGGCCAGGCCCGCGAAGCAGGCTCCCAGTGCCGAGCCCCACGAGTCGATGTTCCAGACCAGGAACTGCGCGGGCTCGGGCACGACCTGCCACCACAGCGGGATGGTCAGCCAGCTGGCCGACCCCACGCACAGTCCGATCGCCAGCGCGGCGCCGAGCGTGCCCAGTGCGGCGTGCAGCAGCAGCCACAGCAGGTCGGTGTAGGTGGCCTTGTCGGTGAGCATCGCCTGCGCGCGGACCAGCACCCGGCCCTCGGCCTCCCGGTAGGAGGACGGGATCTCGCAGTCCAACCACTGCCCCGCGCGCCGGCGGTGGGCGTCGGCGACCCGCCGGAGCCGGGCCAGTGAGAGCGGCAGCAGGCTCAACCCCGGGCCGACCAGGCTCAGTACGAACACCGCGAGGAGGGCGTAGAAGCCGAGGAAGGCCACCACCGCGGTGCCGCCGACTTCCAGGAGGTACCGCAGGGCCAGGATGAACCGCCGGAGGAACTCCTGCTGCGTGGTCGCCGGGGTCAACCCGCGGCGCGGCCGCTGGGGAACGCCGTCCATCGTCGCCAAGCCCCCGTTACCCGTTTTCACCCACGGTATCACTGCGAGGTGATCTCCGCGGCTCGGCCGTCACCCGGACAGGGGGGTAGCCAACTGCACCTTCCGAACTCCAGCAAACATCGTGGTGCCCCCAGGAGCCGTGCGCCTAGCGTGAGTTCGACGTGTCGACGACAGGGCGGGAAGGTGGGACGCAGTGGCGCACGGCCAGTGGGCGGTGGAATTGCGGTCGGTGGAGAAGAAGTACGGTCGCGGAGCGGGTGAGGTCGCCGCGCTGCGCGATCTCAGCCTCTCCTTCGACCGGGGATCGTTCACCGCGGTCATGGGGCCGTCGGGCGCCGGGAAGAGCACCTTCCTGCACTGCGCGGCCGGGCTGGACCGTCCGACCTCGGGCTCGGTGTGGCTGGCCGGCACGGACCTGGGGACGCTGGACGAGGCGCAGTTGACCATGCTGCGCCGGGAGCGGGTCGGCTTCATCTTCCAGGCGTACAACCTGTTGGGGTCGCTGACGGTGGCGGAGAACATCACGCTGCCGCTGCTGCTCGCCGGGGTCGCGGCCGAGCCGGGCTGGCTGGACCAGGTGGCTCGGCGGGTCGGGCTGTCCGACCGCCTGCAGCACCGGCCGGCCCAGCTGTCC
>CBJMI02800__coassemble_503_pt1 | contig 43063 bp, 37 predicted proteins | sample CBJMI02800__metabat2_low_PE_003 | metagenome-assembled genome bin CBJMI02800
TGTCCACGAAATTGGTGATCAGCCAGTTCAGGTTCTGTGCGGCCTGGCTCATCTGGTTCAACTCAACGCTCCTGGTGATCTGCGCCGTTGCCGTCGGTCCGGCCACCGAAACTATCGAATCCGGGCTGCTGGGCACCATGCTGGAAGCCCGGCGGGTTGGTGGCCTGTTCGGCCCCGGCCCGGCGACCCTGCTGGATGCCGCGGCGCAGGTTGGTCAGGCGGCCGCGGACCTCCTCGGGAGCCCGGGAGACCTGCGGACCGGTCAGCGGTGAGGCCTCGGCGGTGCCGGAGACCAGGTTGGCCTGCGGGGTCCGCCGGGGGAGGCCCGACATGGTGACACCGCTGGTCGAGGGCTCGCGGACCTGCTCGGCCCGGCGCCAGCGCTCGTCGTTCGCGGACGGGCGCCAGGGCGCGTCACCGACGCCCGGCTGCGGCTGGCCCTGCGGGACCTGCTGCTGCGGGACCTGGGGCTGAGCCTGCTGGGGCTGCTGCTGCGGCCGGTCCTCCTGCTGGAACTCCGGCGCGGAGGTGCCGGGCCGACGCGGCTGGTACGACCGGCCCCCGGCCGGCTGCGGGTACCAGGGCTGCTCGCCGGTCGCCTCGGACGGGCCGGTCGGCAGCGCCATCGGCTCCTGCCGCTGCGGCTGCTGGACCGGCTGCGGCTGGACCGGCTGGGGCTGCACGGGCTGCGGCTGGGCCGGGTTCGGCACGTTCGGCAGCACCGGCTCCACCAGGCCGAGGCCCAGCGGGTCACGCGGGTCGATCTGGCTGGCCTCGAAGCGCGGCCGGGCGAACTGCTGGGTGCTCTCCACCGGCGCCGGCTCGGCCGACGGCAGCGGCTGGGGCTGCTGCTGCTGGGGCAGCTGCGGCTGGCGGCCTGCCTGCGGCGCGTCCGGACCGGGGCGCTGCGGGCGGCGCTGGCCCTGCGGACCCTGGGGCCCCTGACCCTGACGGGCGGGAGCACCGGGGCCCTGACGGCCGGGGGCTCGCTGCGGCAGGCCGTCCTGCGGACGGTTGCCCGGACGGGCACCCTGCTGCTGCGGGGCGCCGGGTCCGCCCGGACGGCCGTGCTGGGGCTGCTCGCCGGTCTGCGGGGCCGGGGCGCCCGGACCGGCGTCGGGGCGCGGGCGCTCCTGGCCGGGGCGGCCCTGGCCGCGGCGGGGCAGGCCGTTGGGGCCGCCCTGCGGCGGACCCTGGCGGCCGGGGGCGCGCTGCGGCAGACCGCCCTGCGGCGACTGCTGCGGCTGGCCCTGCGGGGCCTGCTGCTGCGGGGCCTGCTGGGGCTGGCCCTGCTGCGACTGTCCCTGCTGGGCAGGCGCCGGCCGGCCCTGGCCGCGCCGGCCGGGCAGACCGGCACCCTGGCCGCGACCCTGCTGTTCCTGCTGGCCCTGCGGCATCGGGTTCTCGTGCAGCGACCGGCCGACCTGACGGGTGGGCAGTCCGCCCAGCCCGCCGGCGCGGCCGCCGGGCGCACCCGGGCCGGTCGGCGCGGCAGGGGCCGGGGGAGCGGCCGGGGCGGCCGGACCGCCCTGGCCGAGCTGCGGACGGCCGCCCTGCGGGGCACCGCCGGACGGGCCCTGGCCGAGTGCGGCGGGACCGTTCTGACGACCGGGCGGCACCTGGCGCTGCTGGCGCGGCGTCGGGGCGACCCCGCGCTGCTGCTTGCCCGGGCCGCCGGGGCCCGGACGGCCGGGGGTCCGGCGCTCGGCGGAGTTGGTGACGTCGACCGGGAGCATGACCAGCGCGGTGGTGCCGCCGGAGTCGCTCGGGCGCAGCTGGATCCGGATGCCGTGTCGCAGGGACAGGCGGCCGACCACGAAGAGACCCATGCGGCGGGAGACGGAGACGTCCACCGTCGGCGGGTTGGCCAGGCGCTCGTTGATGTCGGCGAGGTCGTCCGGGCTGAGGCCGATGCCGGTGTCGTGGATCTCGACCAGCACCCGGCCGTCGGGCAGGGCGTGGCCGGTGACCCGGACGCGGGTCTGCGGGCTGGAGAACGAGGTGGCGTTCTCCAGCAGCTCGGCGAGCAGGTGGACGAGGTCGTTGACGACGCGGCCGGCGACCTCGGCCGACGGCACGGCGGCGAGCTCGATGCGCTCGTACTGCTCCACCTCGGAGGCGGCGGCGCGGAGCACGTCGACCAGCGGGACGGGTCGGGTCCAGCGGCGGCCCGGGTCCTCACCGGCGAGGACGAGGAGGTTCTCGCCGTTGCGGCGCATGCGGGTCGCGAGGTGGTCCAGCTTGAACAGGTTGGCCAGCTGGTCCGGGTCGGCCTCGCGGCTCTCCAGCTCGGAGATGAGCGACAGCTGGCGCTGGATGAGGCCCTGGCTGCGGCGCGAGAGGTTGGTGAACATCGCGTTGATGTTGCCTCGCAGGAGGGCCTGCTCGGCGGCGAGACGGACGGCCTCGCTGTGCACCATGTCGAACGCGTGGGCCACGTGGCCGATCTCGTCGGTCGAGTCGACGGCGACCGGCTCGACCGTGGTGTCGACGTCGTGCGGGTCGCTCTCGGAGAGCGTCTTGACCAGCTCGGGCAGGCGCCGCTCCGCGACGTCCTCGGCCGCCTTCTGCAGACGGGTCAGCGAGCGCACCATCGAGCGGGCGATCAGACCGGCGCCGCCGAGGGCGACGAGCAGGGTCAGGGCGACGGCGGCACCGATGATCAGGGCCTCGGTGTCGGCCTGGGACTGCAGGTCCTGGGCCTTTCCGTCGAGGTCCTCGATCAGCTTGGACTCGATCCGGCGCTCGGCGGTGATCTTGGTGCTGGCCTTCTCGTACCAGTCCTTGTACGTGACCGGCTCGGTCTGGTGGATGCCGCCCGGCTGGAGGATCGAGCGCGAGTAGCGGTCGGCCTCGGCGACCACGTTGTTGTAGCTCAGCTGGCCGCGCAGGTTGTCCAGGTCGTGCGCGGAGTAGATGTTGTTGAAGCCGTTGAGCGCGTTGTCGTACGTGGTGCGCAGGCGGATGCCGAAGGACTCGTCGCTCGCGCTCAGGTCCGGGGCCTTGGGGTTGGCCAGACCGGCGCTGATCAGCGCGCGCTGCTGGGAGGTGGCGTCCTTGGCCAGCGAGAACTGCTGCAGGGCGCGGGTGGCGACCAGCAGGTCCTGGTTGTTGGAGGCGAGCGCGATGTCCTGGGTGATGTCCAGCAGGTCGCGGATGATCACGTCGTACGCGGTGATCGTCGCCTGGATGTTCTGGTTGTTCTGGTACGGCGTGTTGCGCGCGTCCGCGATCGAGTTCAGGTCCTTGCGGATCTGGAACAGCAGCGCCTTCCCACCGGAGAGTTCGAGGTTCTCGAACTTGTCCGAGGAGGCGGTGAAGGTGCGGCTGAGGTCGTCGGTGGACTTGCGGGCCGCGACGATCTCGTCGTCCAGCGGGGCGTTCGGCTTGTTGGTGATGTAGCCGGCGCTGATGTCGCGCTCGGTCTGCAGGGCATCCGCGAGGTTGGTCGCCTTCTTGGCCAGGTCGGACAGGTTGGCCATCTGGGCGAGTTGCTGCGAGTTCTCCATCGAGGTCTGGATGCGCAGGCCGCCGAGGACCAGCGAGACCAGGACGGGCAGCGCGAGCAGGGCGATCAGGCGGGTGCGGATGCGCCAGTTGCGCATCGCGAGCCGGCTCAGACCGGTGGCGCGGCGCCTGGTCAGGGTGGTCCGCAGCTTGTCCCGAGTGGACTTCTGCTCCTGGCCGTCGTCCTCCGGGCGGCCGGGGGCCTCGGGCGTCACCGGGTCGGCCGGGCCGCCGGGGGCCGCCGCCTGCTGGGGGGCTGCCACAGGCTCGCGCGACTCCGGGTCACCCGCGGCGCCGCTACCCCTTTTGAAACGTCCCTGCACTGGCGTCGCAACCTCTGGACCGGGCGTCCCGCCGCGTCGCCACGGCCTGGACGGTGTCGAGTTTCCATCCGCACCCCGGCCGGTCCGGGAGAGCGGGTCGCCGGGGTGGACTGCTCCCTACCCACGGTCCGTGGCATTCCAGCACAGCGAGGGAATCCCAACAAGGGCCGCCGGGACCGGCCGCCCGGTACTACCGACCGCACGCACGTTCTCACTGACTGTGCGGTAACCGGACCGGAATACCGCCTTTTTCGGACACTCGCCGGATACATGCCAACCTGGCCCGAGATCGACAAGAGTCGCAGACCTGCCGGAGTGCCCCTTATGTGCGGAATGTCGGAAAATTCCGATGCGGCGAAATGTCGGTTATCGGTAATTTGTGCGTCAATTTGTGGCCAAAATCACAGGCGAATGTGTAGCTTTGGTCACGGCCTCTGTGGAATGAGATCTCGTAATCTGGCTGTCTCCGGAGCACGGCCCTGACCAGCCTGCCCAGAACCCCTCCGAATCAATCGGAACCACTCCGGCCGGTGCAGATCCCTGGCGGTCCGCCCGGCCACGACCACGAGGTGCTCTCGATGTCCCTGGCGAAGAAGGCCACCAAGTCCACGCTGTCCTGCCGCTCGACGGCGAACCCGCGCCGGACCACGCTGGCCTCGGTCGAGGACTTCAGCAAGATCCCGGGCGCCCGAAAGCCCGAGGACGTCGTCACCTACGGCACCGAGCTGCCGGCCGTCACGGCGAACCCGCGCCGCACCCAGCTGATGGTCGCCCCGGTCGTCACCGTCCGGGACTGATCCGGCCAGCGCTCCGCCGAGGGCGCCGTGGACCCCGCGCGCGGGGTCCACGGCGCCCTTGTGCTGCGTCCCGCCGGTTTCCACCCCAACCACGCTGAACAGGGGCAAAGCGGTCGGGAGGGGCCCCACGCGATAGCCTGGACGTCGATTGACGGGGCCGCGCCCGGTGCGGGCGAGGCGCCCGCGCAGCGCCCGGGGGCGCCCCGGGCGGCCGACGAAGCGAGGGGTAGCCCAGCCGTGCGCATTGCCAGGTTTTCCGTTCGGGAAGGGAGCCCTGCCGCCGGCAGCGTCTCCTTCGGCGTGGTCGAGGGGGACCCTTCCCGGCCCGACTCGCTGGTCGTCCACGAGCTGGCCGGCCACCCGTTCGGCCAACCCCAGCCCACCGGCGAGAGCTACCGCTTCCAGGACGTCAGGCTGCTCAGCCCGATGCTCCCCAACAAGATCGTGGCGGTCGGCCGCAACTACGCGGCCCACGCGGCCGAGCTGGGCAACGACGTCCCGGACGTCCCGCTCACCTTCTTCAAGCCGTCCACCTCGGTGATCGGCCCGACCGAGAACATCGCGTACCCGCCGTTCTCCTCCGACGTCCACCACGAGGCCGAACTCGCCGTCGTGATCGGCCGGATGTGCCGCGAGGTGCCGCTGGACCGGGTGCCCGAGGTGATCCTCGGCTACACCTGCGCCAACGACGTCACCGCCCGGGACGTCCAGCAGCGCGAGGGCCAGTGGGCGCGGGCCAAGGGCTTCGACACCGCCTGCCCGCTGGGGCCGTGGATCGAGACCGACCTGGACCCGGGCGACCTCGCCATCACCTGCACGGTCAACGGCGAGCTCCGCCAGACCGGCCGCACCTCCCTGATGGTCCGCTCGGTCGCCGAGCTGATCGTCCACATCTCCGAGGCCATGACGCTGCTGCCCGGCGACGTCATCCTCACCGGCACGCCCGCAGGGGTGGGCCCGCTCAACGTCGGCGACGAGGTCGCCGTCTCCATCGAAGGCATCGGCACTCTCACCAACAAGGTGATCAAGCGTGGCTAACACTGACCCGGCCGTCCGGGTTCGCTTCTGTCCGTCCCCGACCGGCAACCCCCACGTGGGCATGGTCCGCACCGCCCTGTTCAACTGGGCCTACGCGCGCCACACCGGCGGCACCATGGTCTTCCGGATCGAGGACACCGACTCCGCCCGCGACTCCGAGGAGTCGTACACCCAGCTGCTCGACGCCATGAGCTGGCTCGGGCTCGACTGGGACGAGGGCCCGGAGGTCGGCGGCCCGCACGCGCCGTACCGCCAGTCCGAGCGGATGGACATCTACGCCGACGTCGCCCGCCGTCTGCACGAGGCCGGCCACGCGTACCACTGCTACTGCAGCACCGAGGAGCTGGACGCCCGCCGCGAGGCAGCCCGCGCGGCCGGCAAGCCCTCCGGCTACGACGGCCACTGCCGGAACCTGACCGACGACCAGGTCGCGGTCTACAAGCTGGAGAAGCGCGAGCCGATCCTGCGCTTCCGGATGCCCGACCGGACCATCTCCTTCGACGACCTGGTCCGCGGCACCCTGACCTTCGAGCCGGAGAACGTGCCGGACTACGGCATCGTCCGGGCCAACGGCGCCCCGCTGTACACCCTGGTCAACCCGGTGGACGACGCCCTGATGGGCATCACCCACGTGCTGCGCGGCGAGGACCTGCTGTCCTCCACCCCGCGGCAGATCGCGCTGTACGCGGCACTCGCCGAGATCGGCGTGGGCACCGGCGCCACCCCGCGCTTCGGCCACCTGCCGTACGTGATGGGCGAGGGCAACAAGAAGCTCTCCAAGCGCGACCCGCAGTCCTCGCTCAACCTGTACCGCGAGCGCGGCTTCATCCGCGAGGGCCTGCTCAACTACCTGTCCCTGCTGGGCTGGTCGCTGGCCGAGGACCGCGACCTGTTCGACATGGACGAGATGGTCGCCGCCTTCGACGTCACCAAGGTGAACTCCAACCCGGCCCGCTTCGACCTGAAGAAGTGCGAGGCGATCAACGCCGAGCACGTCCGCAGGCTGGCCCCGGAGGACTTCGTCCGGCGCCTGGTGCCGTTCCTCCAGGGCCCCGGCCTGCTGCCGGCCGAGCCGACCGCCGAGCAGATGGACCTGCTCGCCCGGATCGCGCCGCTCACCCAGGAGCGGATGGTCGTGCTGAGCGAGATCGTGAACATGGCCGGCTTCCTGTTCGTCGACCCGGCCGACTTCACCGTCGACCCGGACGACGCCGCCAAGGTGCTGACCGCGGACGCCCGCCCGGTGCTGGAGGCCAGCGTCAAGGCGCTGGAGGAGCTCGCGGACTTCACTCCGGAGCCGATCCAGGCCGCGCTGCGCGAGGCGCTGGTGGAGGGCCTGGGCATCAAGCCCAAGCTCGCCTTCACGCCGCTGCGGGTGGCCGTCACGGGCCGCCGGGTCTCGCCGCCGCTGTTCGAGTCGATGGAGCTGCTCGGCCGCCCCGAGACGCTCCGCCGGCTGCGCTCCGCCCTGGACGCCCTCCCGGCCGCCTGAGGCCGTGCGGACGGGCCGCTGAGCAGCCCGCGGGCCCGGCTCCGTGCCGGGCCCGCGGTGCACCCGGAGGCCACCGGACGGCCTCCCGGCCGCTGCCTGCGGTTATCGATTTTGGAGCCAGGGCAGACGTCGGGTAATGTTCTTTCTGCGCCGCCCGGGAGGGAACGGACGAGGGAGCGAAAGCCCCTCGGAACGGGACCGACCGAGAGGCGCAACGCCTGAGAAGGCCCCGCAGGGGTTCAACTCTGGTGGGGTATGGTGTAATTGGCAGCACGACTGATTCTGGTTCAGTTAGTCTAGGTTCGAGTCCTGGTACCCCAGCGCTGTGCGATCGGCAAAGGTCGCGCCGCAGTACAAATGAAGATCCAAGCCCCCGTTGTGTAGCGGCCTAGCACGCTGCCCTCTCACGGCAGTAGCGCCGGTTCGAATCCGGTCGGGGGTACTTCAGAGCAGGAAGCCGGTGGGCTCGCCCATCGGCCCTTGCTTTGTGTTGGGGTATGGTGTAATTGGCAGCACGAGTGATTCTGGTTCATTTAGTCTAGGTTCGAGTCCTGGTACCCCAGCCAGTAAATGGAAAGGCCCCGCCCGGCGGGGTCTTTTTTGTTTCCGCCCCCGAATGCTTTCGAAGGGCCCCGCTCGGAGTCGAGCGGGGCCCTTTCGTTTTCGGCGGGGGAGTGGGGGAGTGGGGGAGGAAGGGTTGGGCGGGGGAGTCGGCCGGGTCAGCTCCGGCGCAGCGCCTCGGTGAGCCGGTTCGCGGCCTCGATGATGGCCTGGGCGTGCAGCCGGCCCGGGTGGCGGGTCAGGCGCTCGATCGGGCCGGAGACGGAGACGGCGGCCACCACGCGGTTGGAGGGGCCGCGCACGGGCGCGGAGACGGACGCCACGCCCGGCTCCCGCTCGCCGATCGACTGGGCCCAGCCGCGCCGCCGGACGCCGCTCAGCGCGGTGGCGGTGAAGCGGGCGCCCTGGAGGCCGCGGTGAAGCCGCTCGGGCTCCTCCCAGGCCAGCAGGACCTGGGCGGCCGAGCCGGCCTTCATCGGCAGGGTGCTGCCGACCGGGACGGTGTCCCGCAGGCCGGAGAGCCGCTCGGCGGCGGCTACGCAGATCCGCATCTCGCCCTGGCGGCGGTAGAGCTGTGCGCTCTCGCCGGTGACGTCGCGCAGGTGGGTCAGGACCGGGCCCGCGGTGGCGAGCAGCCGGTCCTCGCCCGCCGCGGCGGAGAGTTCGGACAGGCGGGGGCCGAGGATGAAACGCCCCTGCATGTCCCTGGTGACCAGACGGTGGTGTTCGAGTGCGACGGCGAGCCTGTGGGCCGTGGGGCGCGCCAGACCGGTGGCGGCGACCAGCCCCGCCAACGTGGCGGGGCCCGACTCCAGTGCGCTCAGCACCAGAGCGGCCTTGTCGAGAACGCCGACGCCGCTAGTGTTGTCCATGCCCTAAGACTGCAGTCTCATTCCGCGAGACGCAAGTTCAATCTTCCGGGAAAAGCGCCACTCTGGATGCAGCAGCCCGGGAGACATCCAGGATGGGACCTCGCCAGAGTGTCCGCATCGTGGACAGCGATCCGGCGTGCAGGTCTCGCGAACGCGCTCCGCACGGACGGCGCACGCAGTGACCCCGACGAAACGAGAAGGCCGGCAACGCGGCCGGCTGGAGGGAATCCGATGGGACGGACACTCGCAGAGAAGGTCTGGGACGACCACGTCGTGCGGCGCGTGGAGGGCGAGCCCGACCTCCTGTTCATCGACCTGCACCTGCTCCACGAGGTCACCAGCCCGCAGGCCTTCGACGGGCTGCGACTGGCCGGCCGCAAGGTCCGCCGCACCGATCTGACGATCGCCACCGAGGACCACAACACCCCGACCCTGGACATCGACAAGCCGATCGCCGACCCGGTCTCCCGGGTGCAGCTGGAGACCCTGCGCCGCAACGCGGCCGAGTTCGGCGTCCGGATCCACTCGCTCGGCGACGTCGAGCAGGGCGTGGTGCACGTGGTCGGCCCCCAGCTCGGCCTGACCCAGCCCGGCACCACCGTGGTCTGTGGTGACTCCCACACCTCCACCCACGGCGCCTTCGGCGCGCTGGCGTTCGGCATCGGCACCAGCCAGGTCGAACACGTGCTGGCCACCCAGACCCTGCCGCTGGCGCCGTTCCGGACCATGGCGATCACCGTCGAGGGCGAACTGCCCGAGGGCGTCACGGCCAAGGACCTGATCCTGGCCGTCATCGCGAAGATCGGCACCGGCGGCGGCCAGGGCTACGTCCTGGAGTACCGCGGTTCGGCGATCCGGAGCCTGTCCATGGAGGCCCGGATGACCGTCTGCAACATGTCCATCGAGGCGGGTGCCCGGGCCGGCATGATCGCCCCGGACGAGACCACCTTCGCGTACCTCAAGGGCCGCCCGCACGCCCCGCAGGGCGAGGACTGGGACGCCGCCGTCGAGTACTGGCGGACCCTGGTCACCGACGAGGACGCGGTCTTCGACCACGAGGTGTTCATCGACGCGAGCGAGCTGACCCCGTTCGTCACCTGGGGCACCAACCCCGGTCAGGGCGCCCCGCTCGGCTCGAACGTCCCCCACCCCGAGGACTTCGCGGACCCGCAGGAGCGGGTGGCCGCCGAGAACGCCCTGAGGTACATGGGCCTTGAGGCCGGCACCCCGCTGCGCGAGGTCGCCGTCGACGCCGTCTTCGTCGGCTCCTGCACCAACGGCCGGATCGAGGACCTGCGCGCCGCCGCCGCGGTTCTGGAAGGCCGCAAGGTCGCCGACCGGGTGCGGATGCTGGTCGTCCCCGGATCCGTCCGGGTCGCACTGCAGGCCGTCGAGGAGGGTCTGGACAAGGTGTTCACCACCGCGGGGGCCGAATGGCGGCACGCCGGCTGCTCGATGTGCCTGGGCATGAACCCCGACCAGCTCGCCCCCGGCGAGCGCTGCGCCTCCACCTCGAACCGCAACTTCGAGGGCAGGCAGGGCAAGGGCGGCCGCACCCACCTGGTCTCCCCGCAGGTCGCCGCCGCGACCGCCGTCCTGGGCCGCCTGGCCTCCCCGTCCGACCTGTCCGACCGTTTCGCCGACGTCGCCGTGGAGGCCTGAGCCATGGAGAAGTTCACCACCCACACCGGCCGGGCCGTCCCGCTGCGCCGCAGCAACGTGGACACCGACCAGATCATCCCGGCCCACTGGCTCAAGAAGGTCACCCGATCCGGTTTCGAGGACGGGCTGTTCGAGGCCTGGCGGAAGGACGAGTCGTTCATCCTCAACCGGCCCGAGCGCCGGGGCGCCACCGTCCTGGTGGCCGGTCCCGAGTTCGGCACCGGTTCCTCCCGCGAGCACGCCGTCTGGGCGCTGCAGAACTACGGCTTCCACGCGGTCATCTCCTCGCGCTTCGCCGACATCTTCCGCGGCAACTCGCTGAAGAACGGCCTGCTGACCGTCGTACTGCCCCAGGAGACCGTGGAACGACTCTGGTCGCTCACCGAGAGTGACCCTTCGGCCGAGATCACCGTTGATCTGGAGAAGCGGGAAGTCCGGGCCGAAGGCGTCACCGCGTCCTTCGAACTGGACGACAACGTCCGGTGGCGGCTGCTCAACGGCCTGGACGACATCAGCATCACCCTGCAGAACGAGGCCGACATCGCCGCCTTCGAGGCGACCCGTCCGGCGTTCAAGCCCCGTACTCTGCCGGTCTCCTGAGTTCCCCTCAGAACAAGCATTCTGACGATCGACCGGATGGCCCGCGCTCCCCCTCGGGGGGGCCGGGCCATCCGGCGTTCCGGAGCGCGAGTTAGCGCCGGGCCCTCCCCGGATTGCCCATTCGGCTTTGCGGAAGAGGGCCCCGCGCAAGTACAACTGCGGGTAGATGGCACAATCAGTACATGCACCGGCACCATGAACCTCCGTACGCGGGCGGCGAACCCGCGTCCGAGGAGTCCATGGGCCGGGGATCCGAACGCCGAATTGACGATCGGCCGGACGTCACCTCCGCAACACCAGCTGAGGCGCCGGACGACCCGGAAGTCGCAGCGCTCTACGCGCTCGTGGCCGAGCGGTTGAAGCAAGCTCACGACCGCGTGCATGCGCTGAACGTGTCTGTCGATGCAAAGACCGCTCTCACCCGTCAACTGCTCATCGTCACCGAGACCGCCAAGCGCGATCTTCCGGAGGCGGCAAGGCGGTTGAGTCGCTTTGTACATGACCTCGACGAGGGGCACCCGCCGCTCGACTGAGGTCGCGGACGCGCAAATCCATTGCGACACTAGGGTGATTCGCGCGTTTGGTAATTGAAAGTCCGCAGATACATACCTAACGTGCGAAAAGAACGGATGGAATCATCCGGCGCCCGTTTCCGAAGGGGAAGACGTGAACAAGGCTCAGCTTGTCGAAGCGGTGGCCGAGCAGCTGGGCGGTCGCAAGGCTGCCGCAGAGGCCGTCGACGCAGTGCTCGACACCATGGTCCGTGCCGTTGTGGCCGGTGACCGGGTTTCGGTCACCGGTTTCGGCACCTTCGAGAAGGTGGAGCGCTCCGCGCGCTTCGCCCGCAACCCGCAGACCGGCGAGCGGGTCAAGGTCAAGAAGACCTCGGTCCCCCGCTTCCGTCCGGGCCAGGGCTTCAAGGACCTGGTCAGCGGCAGCAAGAAGCTGCCGAAGGAAGGCCCCTCGGTGAAGAAGGCCCCCAAGGGCTCCCTCACCCCGGGCAAGACCGGCGTCGCCGCGACCCCGGCCGCCAAGCGTGCCGCCACCAAGCGCGCCGCCACCGCTGCCGCCGCCGCCCCGGCCGCCACCAAGAAGACCGCGGCCAAGAAGGCGACCACCACGGCTGCCGCCAAGAAGACCACGGCCACCGCCGCGAAGAAGGCGCCCGCCGCGAAGAAGGCGACCACCACCGCCGCCGCCAAGAAGACCACGGCGACCGCGACCAAGAAGACGGCCGCCGCGAAGAAGGCGACCACCACGGCTGCCGCCAAGAAGACCACGGCCACCGCCAAGAAGGCGACCGCCACGGCCAAGAAGACGGCGCCGGCGAAGAAGACCGCCACCCGCAAGACCACCGCGCGCAAGACCTCTGCCAAGTAGGTCCCGCGCGACTGTCCTCGGACGGCCTTCGGCTCAGAGCCGCGGCACCCCTTCCGCGAACGCGGAGACCGGGGTGGCCGCGGCTCTCTCGATATCCGGGCGCTCAGTCAGGATTCGGCGGCAGCCGTCGGCCGGGTACGGGGAACCGCGGGACCGGGGGGATGGGCGGGGCCCCGAGGGGTCAGCGCCTGTCGGCGGGGTCGGGGAAGGTCTGCAGCGTCACGAAGACCACCCGGCGGGCCTCGCCGGTGCCCTCGGTGCGGATCCGCACCCGTTGTCCGGGCCGCAGCAGCCGCAGGCCGCCGGCGTCGAAGGCGGCCGCGTCGAACGGCACCGGGGTCCCGTCGTCGAGCAGCACGGAGCCGGCCCGGGTGGCGGGGTCGAAGGTGAACGCGGTGGCCTGCATGCCAGCAGCATAGCGATCGGCCGGGGTGGGCCCACCGCTCAGGAGCGCTCCGGGAGCGGCTCCGCAACGCCTCGGACGCGGGTCAGGGACGACTCATCCGGGCGAACAGCGCACTGGTGTACGGGCCCAGGCCGAGCGCCGCCGCCTCGCCGAGGTCCGTGCCGGTGTCGACGTCCCGGCGCACCGACTCCACGCCCGCCAGGCGCAGTTCGAGCGCCCCGCCGGCCGCGTGCCGGGCCCGTGAGCCGTCCCCGAAGGCGGGGGAGAGCGGACGGCCCGGGGCGCTGGCGAGCAGGGTGGTGCCCAGGCCGGGGGAGTCGGGCAGGAAGGCCCGGCCGTCCGGCGGCACCGCCCGCAGCACCCTGGCCAGTTCCGCCGGGCGCAGGGCCGGCAGGTCCGCCGAGAGGGCGGCCAGCGGTGCCCGCGGGGCGAGCGCCAGGGCGGCCGAGGCGCCGTGCGCCAGCGCCCGGTTGAGGCCGCCGCCGGGTTCGTCCGCGACCACCACGGCGCCGAGCGCGGCCAGCCGGGCGCCGGCCGCGGCGTCCCGGGTGACCACCAGGACGCGTGCGACGCCGGGGGTGGCCAGTGCGGCGGTGACCGTGTCGAGGGCGAAGGACAGGGCCAGACCGGCCCGGTGCGGCCCCGCGTACGGGGCCAGCCGGCTCTTCGCCAGGGCGAGCGGCTTGAGCGGCAGCACCAGCGACCAGTCGGCGGCGGGTGCGGCGGGCGCGACGGGCCCGCTGGGGCGTACGGTGTCCTGGGTCATCGGCGTCATTGTGACGCCGGTCCCGGAGCCCTCGCCAGGCCGTCCGACCTGTGCGGACGTGCGTTTGATCACGCCCGCCCGGCGGGTTGGTGCGGTCGCTCGACAGCCGGTGAGCAGGCGGGCGACACTGTTCCGCGCCCGTGCGCCGGGCCCCGGTCGCAGTGGTGCGCGGCGCCGGGAGGCTATGACCGCGGCACCCCACGTGCCGCATCGAAGAGAAGGAGCTGGGGTGGCCCGCCGCTCGTACGCCAAGTTCGGCAACGCCGACTACGGCATCTGGTACCGCTTCGCGGCCGTGCTGGTGAAGCCGGTGACGACTGCCCTGGTGAAGCCCGACTGGCGGGGCTGGGAGCACATTCCGAAGGAAGGCGGCTTCATCGCCGCGGTGAACCACAATTCGATCATCGACCCGGTGATCTACGCGCACTGGCAGTACAACAGCGGGCGTCCGCCGCGGATTCTCGGGAAGTCCTCGCTGTTCTCGATTCCCTTCATCGGATTCATGCTCCGTAAGACCGGCCAGATTCCGGTGTTCCGCGAGTCCACCGACGCCGCGCAGGCTTTCCGGGCCGCGATCGACGCCGTCAACAACGGCCAGTGCGTGCAGTTCTACCCGGAGGGAACGCTCACCCGGGATCCGGACCTGTGGCCGATGACCGGCAAGAACGGGGTCGCCCGGGTCGCGCTGATGACGGGTGCGCCGGTCATCCCGGTCGCCCACTGGGGCGCCCACGAGATCATCCCGCCGTACGGCCGGGGCGGTTACGGCAAGGGCAAGTTCAACCTGTTCCCGCGGCACCGGGTGACCGTGGCGGCCGGACCGGCGGTGGACCTGAGCAGGTACCGGGGCCAGGAGCTCACCGCCCAGGTGCTCAACGACGCCACCGAGGACATCATGGCGGCCATCACCGCCGTGCTGGCGGGGATCCGCGGCGAGCAGCCGCCGGCCGAGCGCTACGACATGCGCAGGGCCGCCCGCGAGCGGGCCGCCGCCGCGCTGGCCGAGCGCCGCCGGGCCAAGGGCGGCCCGGACGACAACGACGGTGAGGGGACGGGCCGGTGACCCGCTGCGCCGTGATGGGGACCGGCTCCTGGGGCACCGCGTTCGCGATGGTGCTGGCCGACGCGGGCTGCGAGGTCGTGCTGTGGGCGCGCCGCCAGGAGCTGGTGGACGCCGTCAACTCCACCCACGAGAACCCGGACTACCTGCCGGGCGTCCGGCTGCCCGACGCCGTCCGGGCCACCACCGACGCCGCCGAGGCGCTGGCCGGAGCCGACTTCGCGGTGCTCGTGGTGCCCTCGCAGACGCTGCGCGACAACCTGGCCGCCTGGGCGCCGCTGATCGAGCCGCAGACCGTGCTGGTGAGCCTGATGAAGGGCATCGAACTCGGTACCGCCAAGCGGATGAGCGAGGTCATCGACGAGGTCACCAAGGTCGGCCCGGAGCGGGTCGCGGTGGTCAGCGGGCCCAACCTGGCCAAGGAGATCGCCAACCGGCAGCCCGCCGCCAGCGTGGTGGCCTGCACCGACGAGTCGGTCGCCAAGCGGCTCCAGGCGGCCTGCCACACGCCCTACTTCCGGCCGTACACCAACACCGACGTGGTCGGCTGCGAACTCGGCGGCGCGGTCAAGAACGTGATCGGCCTGGCCGTCGGCATGGCGGCCGGCATGGGGCTCGGCGACAACACCAAGGCGACCCTGATCACCCGCGGGCTGGCCGAGACCACCCGGCTCGGCGAGGTGCTGGGCGCCGACCCGCACACCTTCGCGGGGCTGGCCGGGATGGGCGACCTGGTCGCCACCTGCTCCTCGCCGCTGTCGCGCAACAACACCTTCGGCATGAACCTGGGCCGGGGCATGTCGCTGGCCGAGACCATCGCGGCCACCCGGCAGACCGCGGAGGGCGTCAAGTCCTGCGAGTCGGTGCTGGACCTGGCCCGGCGCAGCGGGGTCGACATGCCGATCGTCGAGGCCGTGGTGGACGTGGTGCACAACGGGCGGCCGACCCAGGAGGCGCTGCAGGCGCTGATGTCGCGCTCGGCCAAGGCGGAGCGGCGCTGACGCGACGGGACTCCGGGAAGGCGTTGACTCCCCGGAAACACCTCGCACGGTAGTCTCAAACCCGATATGAGCATCGAACAGTCCTCCCCGAACCCGTCCGCCCCGAAGCCGCGCGTGGCGCTGGTCTTCGGCGGGCGCAGCTCCGAGCACGCGATCTCGGTCTCCACCGCGGGCAGCGTTCTCCGGGCGATCGACCGTGACAAGTACGACGTGCTGCCGATCGGCATCACCCACGAGGGCCGCTGGGCGCTGACCAGCGACGAGCCGGCCCGGATGGCGATCACCGACGGCAGGCTGCCGGACGTGGCGCACGTCGCCGAGGCCGTCGACGGGCAGGTCGCGCTGCCGGTCTCCCCGGGCAGCCGTGAGGTCCTGCTGAACGAGCCGGGCAGCGCCCCCAAGGCCCTCGGCGAGGTCGACGTGGTCTTCCCGCTGCTGCACGGCCCGTGGGGCGAGGACGGCACCCTCCAGGGCCTGCTGGAGCTCTCCGGCGTCCCGTACGTCGGCAACGGCGTGCTGGCCAGCGCGGCCGGCATGGACAAGGAGTTCGCCAAGCGGATCCTGGCCTCGCACGGCCTGGGCGTCGGCCACTACACGGTCGTGCGGCCGCGCGACTGGGAGACCGAGCAGGGCCGCGCCGCGGTGCGCGAGCGGGTCGCCGAGCTCGGCCTGCCGGTGTTCGTGAAGCCCTGTCGGGCCGGTTCCAGCATCGGCATCACCAAGGTCAGGGACCTGGCCGAGCTGGACGCCGCGATCGAGGAGGCCCGCCGGCACGACCCCAAGCTGATCATCGAGGCGGGCGTTTCCGGCCGCGAGATCGAGTGCGGCGTGCTGGAGTTCGAGGACGGCCCGCGGGCCAGCGTCCCGGCCGAGGTGCTGGTGGGCGAGGGCTTCGACTTCTACGACTTCGAGGCCAAGTACATCGACTCCTCCGAGGTCCGGATCCCGGCCGAGCTGACCGACGCGGAGGTCGCGGAGATCCGGCGCCAGGCGGTGGCCGCGTTCGAGGCCTTCGGCTGCGAGGGCCTGGCCCGGGTGGACTTCTTCCTGCTGGAGGACGGCTCCTGGATGATCAACGAGATCAACACCATGCCGGGCTTCACCCCGATCTCCGCCTACCCGAAGATGTGGGAGGCCAGCGGGGTCTCGTACGCGGAGCTGATCGACCGGCTGCTGCAGAGCGCGCTGCGCCGCTCGACCGGCCTGCGGTAGTGCACTGAGCGGGCGGGCCGGGACTCCCGGTCCGCCCTGCTGCCCGCCCGCTCGGGCTCCGGCCCGGGGCGGTGCCCGGGACGGGTGCTCAACCGGGGATGTTGGCCTTGACCGCCGGGGTCAGCGCGGCGGCCGGGTCGAAGGCGTTCTGCGCCGCTCCGGCCGGGACGGTCACCTCGACGTAGGCGGCGCGCATGGTCGTCACGAAGCGGTAGCCGCCGTCGCTCAGCTTCTGCGACCACCAGGTGACGTCGTCGACGGTCGGGGACCAGTCCTCGGCGTGCTCGCCGTTCAGCTCCTCCGGCCGGTCGACACCGCAGCGGAGCACCGTCCGGGGCGAACCGCCCCAGGCGGCCACGTAGGGCGAGGTGGGCGACGGGTCCCTGCGGGGGCGGCCGAGCAGCTCCTGCGGCAGCGCCGCGGCCAGCGCTTTGCAGTACCCGGCCACCCGGCCGGAGGGCTGCGGCACCTCGACGGCCGGGTCGGCCGAGCTCCAACTGCCGACCAGCGCCACCACGGTGCAGGTCAGCGCGACGGGCACGGCCAGCCAGCGGACCGGCGCGGGGAGCGCGGTCAGCGCCTCGGGGATGCGGAGTTCTCTGGCCACCCGCCGATGGTAGCCGGGGCTACAGGTGCACCACCGGACAGGTGAGGGTGCGGGTGATGCCCTCCACCTTCTGGACCTTGGCGACCACCATGCGGCCCAGGTCGTCCACCGTCTCGGCCTCGGCCTTGACGATCACGTCGTATGGTCCGGTGACGTCCTCGGCGGTGATCACGCCGGGGATCTTCGAGACGGTCTCGGCCACCGCGGTGGCCTTCCCTACCTCGGTCTGGATCAGGATGTATGCCTGTACCACGGGTGACCTCCCGGCGGCCGGTTGGGGGATCGCCGCCGTGATCGCCCGGTCTGGCACAGGGGTGGATGCGGGCTCACCGGCAGGCTGATCACCACGCTACCGCGCAGCGGGCCGGGGAGGGGAGACCCCCGCACCCCCGAAGGGCGTACGCTGCGCGCGGGGGAGCGCGACGGGGGCTGGAAGTTGGAAACGCGAGAGGACGGCAGATGCAGGGGACCGTGGGCGAGCTCGGCGAGTTCGGCCTCATCAGGGAGCTGACCGCCCGGGTACCGCTCACCGACGCGGTCGACCTCGGCCCCGGGGACGACGCCGCGGTGGTGAAGGCCCCGGACGGCCGGGTGGTGGTCACCACGGACGTCCTGATCGAGAACCGGCACTTCCGCCGGGACTGGTCCACCGCCTACGACGTGGGCCGCAAGGCCGCCGCCCAGAACCTCGCCGACGTGGCCGCGATGGGTGCGGTGCCGACCGCGATACTGCTCGGACTGGTCGCCCCCGCCGACCTGCCGACCACCTGGGCCACCGAGCTGATGGACGGGCTGCGCGACGAGTGCCAGGTCGCCGGGGCGACGGTGGTCGGCGGCGACGTGGTGCGCGGTGACACCGTCACGCTGGCGATCACGGCGCTCGGCGACCTCCAGGGGCGCGCGGCGGTGACGCGCTCCGGCGCGCAGGTCGGCGACGTGGTCGCGGTGAGCGGCTGGCTGGGCTGGTCGGCGGCCGGACTGACCGTGCTGCAGCGCGGCTTCCGTTCCCCGCGCGCCTTCGTCGAGGCGCACCGCCGGCCCGAGCCGCCGTACCACGCGGGCCCGGCCGCGGCCGAGTTGGGCGCGACCTCGATGATCGACGTGAGCGACGGACTGGTCGCCGACCTCGGCCACGTGGCCCGGGCCAGCGAGGTGGACATCGACCTCAAGGCCGCCGACTTCGACGTCCCGGCGCAGATGGCCGACATCGGACAGGCGGTCGGGGTGGACCCGTTGGTCTGGGTGCTGTCCGGCGGCGAGGACCACGCGATCGTGGCGACCTTCCCGCGCGGGGTCCAACTCCCCTCCCGCTGGCGGGTGGTGGGCGAGGTGACCGGTCGCCCCCGGGGCTCGCGCAGCGGCCGGGTGACGGTGGACGGCGCACCCTGGGACCGGGTCGGCGGCTGGGACCACTTCGCGGAGTGACGCACGTCGCCGAGCGGCGCACTCCGCCGGGTGACGTACTTCGCCGGGTGGCGTACTCGGCGGGGTGACGGACTTCGCCGATCGACCTACGGAGTACGGCTGACGGGGCGTGGACGCCGGAACGGCGCGTGACGCTCAGGGCGTTGCGGCGGCGGGCTTCGAGGAGGCGTTTTGCGTAGGCTTGCGGCATCCCGGCCCGCCCGCCGTCCGGCGCGGGCGGGCCGATCCACTGCGAGCGGGAGCACACCACACATGCGCATCGGTGTACTGACCAGCGGCGGCGACTGCCCAGGCCTCAACGCGGTGATCCGCTCGGTCGTGCACCGGGGCACGGACGTCCACGGCGACGAGATCGTGGGCATCCAGGACGGCTTCCTCGGCCTGATCGAGGGCCGCACCCGCCCGGTCTCGCACGACGACGTCACCGGTCTGCTCACCCTCGGCGGCACCATCCTGGGCTCGGCCCGGGTCCGGCGCGACCGGATCGCCTGGGCGGTGGAGAACGCCAGGACGCTGGCCCGGGACATCCGCATCGACGCGCTGATCGCGATCGGCGGCGAGGGCACGCTGACCGCCGCCAAGCTGTTCAGCGACGCCGGGCTGCCGGTCGTCGCGGTGCCCAAGACCATCGACAACGACATCGAGGCCACCGACGTCACCTTCGGCTTCGACACCGCGGTGCACGTGGCGACCGAGGCGATCGACCGGCTGAAGACCACCGCCGAGTCCCACCAGCGCGTCATGGTGGTGGAGTTGATGGGCCGGCACACCGGCTGGATCACCCTCACCGCGGGCATGGCCGGCGGCGCCCACGGCATCCTGATCCCGGAGAAGCCCTTCGACATCGAGGCGGTGGCCCGGATGGTCGAGGACCGCTTCGACCGCGGCAAGAAGTTCGCCATCATCGCCGTCGCCGAGGGCGCCGGCCCGGTGCCCGGCACCATGCCCTTCGACCACGGCGAGGTCGACCAGTACGGCCACCGCACCTTCGGCGGGATCGGCAACCGGCTCGCCCACGAGCTGGAGAACCTGCTCGGCAAGGAGGCCCGCCCGGTCATCCTCGGCCACACCCAGCGCGGCGGCACGCCGACCGCCCGGGACCGGGTGCTCGCCACCCGCTTCGGCTGGCACGCGGTGGAGGCCGTCCACCGGGGCGAGTTCGGGCACTTCACCGCACTGCGCCGGACCGCCATCGAGCTGCTGCCGATCGGCCACGCGGTGACCCGGCTTAAGACCGTGCCGGAGAACCGCTGGGCGGAGTCCGAGGCCGTGCTCTGAACCGCCGGAGGTAGGTTGGGCGCATGTCCTCCACCGCACCTCCCCGCGTGCTCACCGTCGCCGGCTCCGACTCCGGCGGCGGCGCCGGCATCCAGGCCGACCTCAAGGCGATGCTCGCCCTCGGCGTCCACGGCATGAGCGTGATCACCGCCGTCACCGCGCAGAACTCGCTCGGCGTCCAGGGCTACTGGGAACTGCCCGCGGAGGCCGTCCGGGCGCAGTTCCGCAGTGTGGTGGACGACATCGGGGTGCAGGCCGTGAAGACCGGCATGCTCGCCTCCATCGAACTGGTCGAGACCGTCGCCGACCTGCTCTCCGGGGTGGACGCCCCGGTGGTGGTCGACCCGGTCGGCGTCTCCAAGCACGGGGACGCGCTGCTGGCCGCCGAGGCGGTGGCCACCGTCCGGGAGAAGCTGCTGCCGGTCGCCACCGTGGTCACCCCCAACCTGCACGAGGTGACGCAGCTCACCGGCCGGACCGTCGAGGACGAGTCGCAGATGCTGGCCGCCGCCGGGGCGCTGCTGGACCTCGGGCCGCGCTGGGTGCTGGTCAAGGGCGGCCACCTGGAGGGCGAGGCCGTCGACCTGCTGTACGGCGGGCCCGACGAGGTGCACTGGTACCGCGCGCCGCGCTACGACAACCGGCACACCCACGGCACCGGCTGCACCCTGGCCAGCTCGATCGCGGCCGGCCTGGCCAAGGGCGAGTCGCTGCCAGAGGCGGTGGGCTCGGCCAAGGAGTACGTCACCGGCGCGATCGCCGGGGGCTTCGCCCTGGGCGCCGGGATCGGCCCGGTCGACCACGCCTGGCGCTGGCGCTAGGTCGAACGCAGCGATGGGCGGGCCCCCGAGGGGGTCCGCCCATCGCTGGTGCGTCCGGAAAGCGTGACCGGTCCCGGAAACAGCGAAGTCGGCTCACCCGGGGATGAACCGACTCACTGGAGGACCGGCATGCCGGTCTGCGCGTCAGCGCGAGACCTTACCGGCCTTGATGCACGAGGTGCAGACGTTGAGCCGCTTCGGCGTCCGCCCAATCACAGCGCGCACCGTCTGGATGTTGGGGTTCCAACGACGGGGGGTACGGCGGTGAGAGTGGGAGATGCTGTTGCCGAAGCCCGGCCCCTTGCCGCAGACGTCGCAGTTGGCAGCCACAGGAGTCACTCCAAGACTTCAGATCAGTTACTTTCGAAAACCCCGCCCACCCACCGGAGCACTCGCGTGAACCAGACCGGACCAGGGGGGTGAGCCTGGACGGTTCCAGGCAACCGGAAGAGCATACAACGCTTGCTTCCGTCCCACGAAACTACCATGACCGGCCGAGTGATCGCTCCGGTCGCCGGTCCGGGCACCCCTCCCCGGGCCCCGATAACCTGCGGGTACCGCCGTTCACTCTCAGGCCGTATCGGCGTCCCATCCGGAGGAGACCTGGTGCTGCACACGCTCGACGCCCCGGCCGTGCGCACCTGGTGCCAGCTCGCCCTGCGCGCGCTCGGCCAGGCCCGCGAGGAGATCGACGCGCTCAACGTCTATCCGGTCCCGGACGGCGACACCGGCACCAACCTCTACCTGACCGTCGAGTCCGCCGCCGCCGAGGTGGAGAGCCGCTTCGCCGACCCCGCCGCCGACCCGGCTCCCGGACTGGCCGAGACCGTCCGGGCGATGGCCCGCGGCGCGCTGATCGGCGCCCGCGGCAACTCCGGCGTGATCCTCGCCCAGTGGCTGCGCGGCACCGCGGAGAAGCTCGCCGAGGGCGGTGGTGCCGACCAGCTGCGGTCCGCCCTGCAGCGGGCCGCCGACTCCGCGTACCAGGCCGTCGCGGAGCCCGTCGAGGGCACCCTGCTCACCGTCGCCCGGGTCGCCGCCCGCGAGGCGGTACGGGCCGGGGACGGGCTCGCACAGGTCGCCGAAACCGCCCACCGGGCGGCCCGGGACGCGCTGCGGCAGACTCCCGAGCAGCTCGCCGTGCTGGCCGAGAACGGGGTGGTGGACGCCGGTGGGCGCGGCCTGGTGGCCGTCCTCGGCGCGCTCGCCGACGCCGTCGCCGGGCAGCAGCCGATGGGACCGGTCGCGCTGCGCGGCGACGTCCGGGTGGTGGAGAGCTGCGAGGTGCACCTGCGGCCGCCCGGCCCCGGCCACCCCGCCTTCGAGGTCATCTACCTGCTGGACGCGCCCGACCGGGCACTGCCCGGGCTGCGCGAGCGGCTCGGCCGGCTCGGCGACTCGCTGGTGATCGGCGGCGGCGACGGCCTGTGGAACGTGCACGTCCACGTGGACGACGCGGGCGCCGCCGTGGAGGCCGGGGTCGAGGCCGGACGCCCGCACCAGATCCGGATCACCCACTTCGCGGAGGCCGCCGCCCGGGCCGGCACCGCCGCCGAGCGCGGCGAACGCGAGGAACGGGCCCGCGCGGTGCTCTCCGTGGTCTCCGGCGAGGGGCTGGCCGAGCTGTGCGAGCAGGCCGGCGCCGTCGTCCTGCACGCCGACCCGGACCGCCGGCCGGCCAGCGCCGAACTCGCCGACGCGGTACGCGGCTCGGCCGCCCGCGAGGTGGTGCTGCTGCTCAACGACCCCGAACTGCGCGCCGCCGCCGGGGCCGCCGCCGACCAGCTGCGCGAGGAGGGGGTGCGGATCGCCGTACTGCCCACCCGCTCGCCGGTGCAGGGCCTCGCCGCGCTCGCGGTGCACGAGGGCGGGCGGCGCTTCGACGAGGACGTGGTCGCCATGACCTCCGCCGCCGGGGCCACCCGGTACGCCGAACTGGCCGTCGCCGAGGGGGAGTCCTGGACCATGGCCGGGGTCTGCCAGGCCGGTGACGTGCTCGGCCTGATCGACGGCGACGTCGCGGTGATCGGCACCGGGCTGGCCGAGGTCGGCGAGAGCGTGCTGGACCGGATGCTCGGCGCGGGCGGCGAACTCGTCACCCTGATCCTCGGCGAGGGCGCCGACCGGGCGCTCGCCGACCGGCTGGTGGCGCACGTCCGCCAGCAGCGGCCGGAGGTGGACTCGGTGGTGTTCCACGGGGGGCAGGAGTCCACGCCGCTGCTCATCGGCGTCGAGTGAACCGGCCCGGGCGGCGAGCGGGCGAATATTCGTCGGTGCCTTGGTGTAAACAAGGGCCTGATGGGCGCTCTCGATGAACCACTGACCAAACTCGTCGGCGACCGCACCGCGAAGGTGCTCGCCGACAGCCTCAAGCTGCGCACGGTCGGGGACCTGCTGCACCACTACCCGCGCCGCTACGTCGAACGCGGCCAGCTCACCAGCCTGGACGAGCTGGAGATCGACGAGCACGTCACCGTGCTGGCCCGGATCGAGAAGGTCACCCTGATCCCGTTCCGCGGCCGCAAGGGCGACCGGCTGGAGGTCGTCGTCACCGACGGCCGCAGCCGGCTCTCGCTGGTCTTCTTCAACCAGGGCTGGCGGCAGAAGGAGCTCAGGGCCGGCGCCCAGGGGCTGTTCGCGGGCAAGGTCGGCGTCTTCAACCGCACCCGCCAGCTGGTCTCGCCCGACTACCAGCTGCTCGACGAGGACACCGGGTCGGACGCGGCGGAGCAGTTCGCCGGCCGGCTCATCCCGGTGTACGGCGCCAGCGCGCAGATGCCCAGCTGGAAGCTGTCGATCTGCGTCGAGACCGCCCTCACCAAACACCTCGGCGACGTCGGCGAGCCGCTGCCCGCCGAACTGCGCGAGCGGCACGACCTGATCCCGCTGCCCGAGGCGCTGGAGCTGATCCACCGCCCGCGCAGCCAGGCCGACCGCGAACGCGCCCAGAGCCGGCTGCGCTGGGACGAGGCCTTCGTCCTGCAGGTCGCGCTCGCCCAGCGCCGGGCCGCGGACTCCGCGCTGCCCGCGAAGCCGCGCAAGGCCCGTGCGGGCGGACTGCTGGACGCCTTCGACGCCCGGCTGCCGTTCACCCTCACCGAGGGCCAGCAGAAGGTCTCCGCCGAGATCGCCGCCGACCTGGCGACCGAGCACCCGATGCACCGGCTGCTCCAGGGCGAGGTCGGTTCGGGCAAGACCCTGGTCGCGCTGCGCGCCATGCTCGCCGTGGTGGACGCCGGGGGCCAGGCCGTACTGCTCGCGCCGACCGAGGTGCTCGCCCAGCAGCACCACCGCTCGATCGTCGAGATGATGGGCGACCTCGCCGAGGGCGGCATGCTCGGCGGCTCCGACCTCGGCACCCGGGTGGTGCTGCTGACCGGCTCGATGGGCGCCCCGGCCCGCCGCCAGGCGCTGCTGGACATGGCCTGCGGGGACGCCGGGATCGCCATCGGCACCCACGCGCTGATCGAGGACAAGGTCCAGTTCCAGGACCTCGGCCTGGTCGTGGTGGACGAGCAGCACCGTTTCGGCGTCGAGCAGCGGGACGCGCTGCGCGCCAAGGGCGAGCAGCCGCCGCACCTGCTGGTGATGACCGCCACCCCGATCCCGCGCACCGTCGCGATGACCGTCTTCGGGGACCTGGAGACCTCCGTCCTGGACCAGCTCCCGGCCGGCCGCTCGCCGATCTCCACCCACGTCGTGCCGGCGCTGGAGAAGCCCAACTTCCTCACCCGGGCCTGGGAGCGGGTCCGCGAGGAGGTCGGCAAGGGCCACCAGGCGTACGTGGTCTGCCCCCGGATCGGGGACGAGGAGCCGGCGGCCGACCCGAAGGGCGCGAAGAAGAAGCGCGGGGTGGCCGAGGAGGACTTCGAGGAGGTCGCGGACGCCGGCGCCGGGAGCGACGAACGGCGGCCCCCGCTCTCCGTGGTGGAGACCGCCGAGATGCTGGTGCGGGGACCGCTGAGCGGCCTTCGGGTGGAGATCCTGCACGGCCGGCTCGCTCCGGAGGCCAAGGACGAGGTGATGCGCCGGTTCGCCGCGGGGGAGGTGGACGTCCTGGTCGCCACCACCGTCATCGAGGTCGGCGTGAACGTCCCCAACTCCACCGTGATGGTCATCATGGACGCCGACCGCTTCGGCGTCTCCCAGCTCCACCAGCTGCGCGGCCGGGTCGGCCGGGGCAGCGCGGCAGGCCTGTGCCTGCTGGTCAGCGAGATGCCCGGCGGCAGCGCCGCCCGAGCCCGGCTGGACGCGGTGGCCGGCACCCTGGACGGCTTCGAGCTCTCCCGGATCGACCTCGAACAGCGCCGCGAAGGCGACGTGCTGGGCCAGGCGCAGTCCGGGGTGAAGTCCTCGCTCAAGGTGCTCTCGGTGCTGGAGGACGAGGAGGTCATCCTCACCGCCCGGACCGAGGCCACCCGGCTGGTCGCCGAGGACCCGGACCTGGCCGCCCACCCGGAGCTGCGCACCGCGCTGGAGAGCCTGCTCGACGAGGACCGCGCGGCCTACATGGAGAAGGGCTGAGCGGGCCTCGCGTGCCCGGACTGTCAGACCCCCGCGAGAGAATGAAGTTGTTCAGGGCGCACCCTCAAGGTGCGTACCTGGCGCGACACTTGGGGGTCCTGCCATGGCATTCCGTCATCTCAACGAGCTCCCGCTGGGCGACAAGGTCTTCCGGATCGAACTCGCCAGCGACGACGACCGCGAGGTCACCCTCACCCTGACCGGCTGGCGCGAGGGGGCGGCCGCCGCGCCGCTCGCCTCGGGCAAGCTCCGCCTGCCGGTCGAGGACGTCGCCTCGCTGCGGATCGCGCTCAACCGCGCGCTGCGGGCGCTGGCGATCGTCGCCGACGTCTCCGAGCCCATCCCCGACCGCGACGTGCTGCGCGAGCTGTACCCCGGCCACGGCGCCCCCTGGGTGCCGCAGCACGAGGAGGAGCTGGTCCGGCGCTTCCACGACGGCGAGACCGTCGCCCGGATCGCCGCCCGCTTCGGCCGCACCCCCGACTCCGTCCGGACCAAGCTGCGCGAGCTCGGGCACGACCCGCGCCGCCCCGAGTTCTGCCCGCCCGACGGCTGCCTGTCCTGGTCCCGCTACGCCTCGCCGGCCCTGCTCGGCGCGGCGGTCCCGGGTCAGCAGGCGGGCTCCGAGGCGAGCTGACCACCCGAGCGCGTGACCGTGGCCCGGCGGGGGCGTCTGCGCCGGGCCACGGGGGTTCGGCGTGAGTGCGGTGCGGTGAGCGGGATAGCGTGGTCGGGCAGCGACGAAAGGACCTTCCACCACCATGACCCGCGTGATCGCCGGGTCGGCCGGCGGCCGCCGGCTGGCCGTACCGCCCGGCCGGGGCACCCGTCCGACCTCCGACAAGGCCCGGGAGGCGATGTTCTCCACGCTGGAGGCGTTCCGCGGCACCCTGCACGGGGCCCGGATGCTGGACCTGTTCGGCGGGTCCGGCGCGGTCGGGCTGGAGGCGCTGTCGCGCGGCGCCGAGCACGTCCTGCTGGTCGAGGCGGACGGCCAGGCGGTCCGGGTGATCCGGGAGAACGTCCGGACGATCGGCCTGCCGGGCGCCGAGGTGCGGGCCGCCAAGGCGGAGAAGGTGATCGCCGGGCCGCCCCCGCAGACCCCCTACGACCTGGTCTTCCTCGACCCGCCGTACGCCGTGACGGACGAGGAGTTGCGCGAGATGCTGATCACACTGTCGGCCGGGGGCTGGCTCGCGGAGGACGCACTCGTCACCGTGGAGCGCAGCACCCGTGGCGGCGAGTTCGGCTGGCCCGAGGGCTTCGAGGTGCTGCGCTCGCGCCGCTACGGCGAGGGCACGCTCTGGTACGGTCGCGCCGCCGCCGAGGCCAGCGATCACGAGTAGCGGGCCGCGGCCCGCAGCAGCCGTCACCCCACGAGGGAGCACACACGCCATGCGCCGAGCCGTCTGCCCCGGTTCGTTCGACCCGATCCACAACGGCCACCTCGAAATCATCGAGCGGGCCTCGAAGCTCTACGACGTGGTGCATGTCGCGGTCCTCATCAACCGGAACAAGCAGGGCATGTTCAGCGTCGAGGAGCGGATCGGCCTGATCGAGGAGGTCACCGCCCAGTTCGGGAACGTGGTGGTCGAGTCGCACCACGGCCTGCTGGTGGACTTCTGCCGGGAGCGCGGCATCCCCGCGATCATCAAGGGCCTGCGCGCGGTCAGCGACTTCGACTACGAGCTGCAGATGGCCCAGATGAACCACGGTCTGACCGGTGTGGAGACGCTGTTCCTGCCGACCTCTCCGACGTACAGCTTCCTCTCCTCGACGCTGGTCAAGGAGGTCGCCTCGTACGGCGGCGACGTCTCGCACCTGCTGCCCGAGACGGTGCACCGCCGGCTGGTCGAGCGGATCGCGGAGCGCAGGGCCGAGCAGTAGGGCCGGGCGGCGGAGTTCGTCCTTTTCTGCCGGTTCGTCATGGCTTGTCCGATGTCCGGAGGCCGGATCGGCTCGGGCGTTGTGACCGCGCCCCGGGGTGGCCGTACAGTCTGTATTCCTGCCCTGCGGTGAGGTCCACCGCGCCGGGCCTGCCTCCGCCGGACCGTCGGCGGCACACGGAAAGACGAAGCCCCGTGGACGTGCAGAACAAGGTCGACGAGATCGTGGCGGCGGTCGAGAACGCCCGCTCGATGCCGATGTCGGCCTCCTGCGTGGTGAACCGGGCCGAACTGATCGGCCTGCTCAACGACCTCAAGGCGGCCCTGCCCGCCGAACTCGCCCAGGCCCAGTCGGTGATGGCCGACCACGAGCAGGTGGTGGCCGGCGCCCAGGCCGAGGCGGACCGGATCATCCAGGGCGCGCACGCCGAGCGCGGTTCGCTGATCTCCGACACCGAGGTGGTCCGCCGGGCCCAGGCCGAGGCCGACCGGATCCTGGCCGAGGCCCGCGCCGAGATCGACGCCCAGCGCGCCGAGGCCGACGACTACGTGGACAGCAAGCTCGCCAACTTCGAGGTCGTGCTGACCAAGACGCTCGGCGCGGTCGGCCGCGGCCGGACCAAGCTGCGCGGCGACTCCGGCGCCTTCGAGGCCGAGGGCGAGACCGACGGCGAGGAGTTCCAGCCGCAGCGGAGCACCCCGAGCCCCGAGGTCGACGAGTACGTCGACGTGAAGCTCGCCACCCTGGAGAACGTGCTCAGCGCCACCTTGGAGGCGGTCGGCAAGGGCCGCGACAAGCTGCTCGGCAAGAAGCCCATCGACGACCTGGGTGCCTACCTGGCCGCCGCCGACGAGGCCCAGCAGGCCAAGGAGCGCGCCGAGGCGGTGGCCGCCGGCTTCGCCGCGGAGGCCGACGCCGACGGCGCCGACCTCGCCTGGTACCGCGAGGACGTCCCGCAGCAGCAGACCTGGCCCGAACCGACCCCGGCCGCGGCCGGCTGGCAGGCCCCCGGGGCCGACCAGTACGCGCCGGCCGCCCAGCACCAGGACGGCCGGCCCCACGACGCCGGGCAGCACCAGACCGGGCAGCACCAGACCGGGCAGCACCAGGCCGGACAGTACGCCGAGGTGTACGGCGGCGGCTTCGACCCGGCCGTCCAGAGTGACCCGTACAACACCCAGTGGGGCCACCAGCAGGGCGGCTACCCCCAGCAGCAGCCCCACTACGAGGGCCAGCAGCACCAGCAGCACCAGGGCCAGCAGCAGGGCGCCTACGGCTATCAGCAGCAGCAGGACGGCTACGCGGCCCAGCCGTACGACGGTTACCACTACCCGCAGCAGCCCGCCCTGCCCCCGGCCGTGCCGCACCAGCAGCAGGGTCTGGACGAGACCAGCTTCTTCGACACCAGCATGATCGACATGACCCGGCTGCGGGAGCTCGGCGGCCGCTGAACAGCCCCGGGACGACCGGGCGGGAGTCTCCTGACGGGACCGAAGTTGGGCCTGGCGGGAGACTCCGGTAGTCTGACCACTCCGGCATCCCCATGTCCGGCTGTCGGCTTGCCCGCGCAAGGTCGACCGGTGACGGGGGCCACAGCGTTGATTCCTATGGAAGTCAGGACACCTTGAACCGCCTCGACCACCGCGACCCCCTCGTGTTCGACACGCACGAGCTGGGCCGTCGTCCGGGCGCGATGCGCAAGGTGAGCCGGACCCTGGAGGCCCCCGAGGGCTTCGGGATCATCGACGTGATCGGCGTCCCGGAGAAGAGCCCGATCGAGCTGGAGCTCCGCCTGGAGTCCGTGGTCGAGGGCGTGCTGGTCACCGGCACCGCCGACGCCCACGTCGAGGGCGAGTGCGTCCGGTGCCTGGAGCCCGTCGAGTTCGACATCGACGTGGACTTCCAGGAGCTGTACTACTACCCGGAGTCCGACGAGCGTCACCGCGCCCGGACCTCCGGGACCGAGGACCTCGACGAGGACTCGGAAGAAGAGACTTACCGTCTGGAGGGCGACTTCTTCGACCTCCAGCCGGTGCTGCGTGACGCGGTGGTGCTCGCACTGCCGCTGCAGCCGGTGTGCCAGGAAGACTGCCTGGGTCTGTGCTCCGAGTGCGGAGCGCGCCTGAGTGACGACCCGGCGCACCACCACAACGCCGTCGACCCCCGGTGGGCGGCTCTGCAGGGACTCTCCGCCGATTCCGGCGACGAGGCCCGTGGCGAAGCCGCTGATCTGCGGCGGGGAATCAAGAACAGCGACACCCGTGAGGGTCTCGCCGAGAACCAGGAGAAGTAGCCGTGGCTGTTCCGAAGCGGAAGATGTCGCGCAGCAACACGCGCCACCGCCGGTCCAACTGGAAGGCCGTCGTTCCGGCCCTCGTGGCGTGCGACCGCTGCCACGAGCCGAAGCTGGGCCACATCGCGTGCCCGAGCTGCGGCACGTACAACCGTCGCCAGGTCCTCTCGGTCTGATCGGCGGGGTGCACGGATCGATGTCGGACGGTAACTCCACCCGCAAGGCGTCCTCTGCCTCGAAGGGTTCTTCGGGCAGCGGCAAGGCCGGCGGGCCGGCTTCGACCGAATACGACGTCCTGGAAGGGCGCCTCGGGTACACACTTGAGCGCGCCCTTCTGGTACGTGCCCTGACCCACCGCTCGTACGCGTACGAGAACGGGGGGCTGCCCACCAACGAGCGCCTGGAGTTCCTCGGCGACTCGGTGCTGGGCCTGGTGGTGACCGACACCCTCTACCGCGTCCACCCGGACGTCCCGGAGGGCACGCTCGCCAAGCTGCGCGCCGCGGTGGTCAACTCCCGCGCGCTCGCTGACGTCGGCCGGGGCCTGGACCTCGGCGCGTTCATCCGGCTCGGCAAGGGCGAGGAGGGCACCGGCGGCCGCGACAAGTCGTCGATCCTCGCCGACACCGTCGAGGCCGTGATCGGGGCCATCTACCTGGACCGCGGTCTGGAGGCGGCCACCGAGTTCGTCCACCGGCTGTTCGACCCGCTGATCGAGGAGTCCTCTCAGCTGGGCGCCGGCCTGGACTGGAAGACCAGCCTCCAGGAGCTCACCGCCTCGGTGGGCATCGGGGTGCCCGAGTACGTGGTCATGGAGTCCGGTCCGGACCACGAGAAGACCTTCACCGCAGCTGCCCGGGTGGCCGGCGAGGACTTCGGCAGCGGCGTCGGACGCTCGAAGAAGGAAGCCGAGCAGAAGGCCGCCGAGAGCGCCTGGCGTGCGATCAAGGAGAAGTACGCCGACCGGCTGCCCGCGGGCGCCTGACGGCGAAGTAGCCTTCACTCCTGCCGATCCCCTTCGAAGCAGGAGGCCCCTTCCCGTGCCCGAACTCCCCGAGGTCGAAGTCGTCCGCCGCGGTCTGGCGAACTGGGTCACCGGGCGGACCGTCGGCGACGTCCAGGTGCTGCACCCGCGCGCGGTGCGCCGCCAGCCGGCCGGCGCGGCCGACTTCACGGCGCGGCTGACCGGCACCACCCTCGGCACCGCGCAGCGCCGCGGCAAGTACCTCTGGGTGCCGCTGAGCGGCACCGGCACGGGCTTCTCGCTGATCGGCCACCTCGGGATGAGCGGCCAACTCCTCGTCCAGGACCCGACGGCGGCGGACGAGACCCATCTGCGGGTCCGGCTGCGCTTCACCGACGGCGGGCGCGAGCTGCGCTTCGTCGACCAGCGGACCTTCGGCGGTCTGGCCGTCGAGGAGGCCGAGGAGGGCGACCCGGAGGGCACGCCCGTCTCCATCGCGCACATCGCCCGCGACCCGCTCGACCCCCGCTTCGACGACGCCGCCTTCGTGGCCGCGCTGCGCGCCAGGCGCACCACCGTCAAGCGCGCGCTGCTCGACCAGACCCTGATCAGCGGCGTCGGCAACATCTACGCCGACGAGGCGCTGTGGCGCTCCGGGCTGCACTACGACCGCCCGACCGCGACCGTCACCCGCCCGCAGGCCGCGCTGCTGCTGGCCAACGCCCGGGACGTGATGACGGCGGCGCTGGCCGTGGGCGGCACCAGCTTCGACAGCCTGTACGTCAACGTGAACGGCGAGAGCGGCTACTTCTCCCGGGACCTCGACGCCTACGGCCGGGAGCACGAGCCCTGCCGCCGCTGCGGAACCGCGATCCGGCGGGCCGCCTGGATGAACCGTTCCAGCTACTTCTGCCCCCGCTGCCAGCGCGTGCCGCGGCTGCGCAGCGGGGGCTGAGGGCCGCGCTACTTGCGGGCGAGCTGCGGGTGTTCGGCGGAGGCCTCGCCCGGGGCGCCGTGCTCGCTCTGGCCGAAGTAGGCGACGCCGACCGCCGAGACCACCGCGAGCAGGAAGCCGGCCACGCCGAGCCAGCCCAGGCCGGCCTTGGAGGAGTCGCCGAGCCAGAGCACGCCGACCGCGCCGGGCAGCACCGTCTCGCCGACCACCAGCGCGGCGGTGGCGCCGTTGACCGAGCCGATCTGCAGCGCCACGGTGTGGATGTACATGCCGCCGAGGCCGCCGACCAGGACCGCGTACAGGGCGGGGTCGGAGAGCAGCGTGCCGAGCTGGAACGGGTCGAGGCCGTTCAGGATCCGCACGCCGACGCCCAGGCCGCCGAAGCCGAGGCCGGAGAGCAGACCGGCGACGATCGCGCCCTTGGAGCCCATCCGGCGCACCAGCAGGCTGCCGCCGGCCAGCAGCACGGTGGTGATGATCAGCAGGCCCCAGTGGAAGGCCGTCGAGGCGTGGTGACCGCCCTCGGGGCCGGCCGAGACGGCCAGCAGCACCAGGGCCGAGCAGAGCACGCCGATCGAGGCCCACTCCAGCTGCCTGAGCCGGATGCCCAGCAACTTGATGCTCAGCACCGCGGTGATCACCAGGTTGGCGCTGATGATGGTCTGGGAGAGGAACAGCGGCAGCAGCCGCGCGGCCAGCGCGCCGAGTCCGAAGCCGATCAGGTCGAGCACCGTGCCGAGGATGAACTCCCAGGTGACGGCGGCCTTGGCGGTGGAGGACAGGCTCGGCCCGCCGTGCTCGGTGGTCGAGGTGGTGGCGCCCCTGGCCTCCTCCTCCCGGGCCGAGCGGCGGGATCCGACGGCCTGCAGGACCGAGCCGGTGCCGTAGCAGGCGGATGCCGCCACGGCCGTGACGAGGCCGATGATCACCGAGCGCTCCGATCGGGTGTTGGGTCAAGAAAAGGTCATGGGACCAGCGGTCCGGGACCAGTGTGCCCGTTCTCGCGGTAGCGTCGGGACGCCCCCTCGGGCTCCCCCGCCACGCCCCCGGGGCGCCCCGGGCCCGCCGGGACGTACGTCCGGCCGCCACCCGCGGTTCCCGCGGTCCGACGGTCTCAGGGTCCACTCGGGGAAATCTCATCCACGAGAAGGGGAGCCGCCCCGGCGGACGGCGGGGAATCCTGTCATAACCAGTATGCGAAGGGTATGCCGTGCTCCGTGGCCGGTCACGGTAGCGTCGGGGGTTATGAGAACCCTTGCACGACGTTCCCGGGGCGCCGGGCCACTTGCCCTGGTGGCGGCGCTGCTCGGGCTGCTGCTCCTCCTGGCGCCCGCGGCCTCCGCCGCCGGCGGCCTGAGCGACGCGGCGGCCACGCTGAAGAAGGGCCAGGTCTACGTCGCCCCGACGATGCAGGACCGGTTCAGCCAGGCCCAGGCGGACGCGCTGACCAAGAAGATCGAGAAGGCCGACAAGCCGATCTTCATCGCGGTCGTCCCCGACGCCGCCAACAAGGACACCGTCCTCACGGACCTGCGCACCCTGGTGGGCATCGACGGCGTCTACGGCGTCTGGCGGGGCACCAGCGGCTTCATGGCCCGCTCCGACCGCGGCGCGATGGCCGCCGGCGCCGCGGACCGGATCGGGGGCGCCGTCGCCCGTGCCGACAAGGGCGACATCAACGCCACCCTGAACGACTTCGTCGACCAGGCCGCCCCGCAGACCAAGGGCACCGGGGTCAACCACAGCACCTCGATCGCCTGGGTGATCATCCCGGTCGTGCTGGTGGCGCTGGCCGGTGCCGGTGTCTTCTTCCTCTTCCGCCGCGCCAAGAAGCGCAAGGAGGAGCAGGCCCGCGCCGAGCTGGAGCAGCTGCGCCGCGTGGTGGACGAGGACATCACCGCGTTCGGCGTGGAGCTGGAGCGGCTCGACTTCAACCCGGGCGCGGCCGACGCGGACGACGCCCAGCGCACCGACTACAGCCACGCCCTGGACTCGTACGAGAAGTCCAAGCGGCTGATGGCCGAGGCCAGGAAGCCCGAGGACGTCAAGCAGGTCACCGAGGCGATCGAGGACGGCCGCTTCCAGCTGGCCACCCTGGCGGCCCGGCGCGAGAAGCGCCCGCTGCCCGAGCGACGTCCCCCGTGCTTCATGGACCCGCGCCACGGCCCGTCCGTCAAGGACGTCGACTGGGCCCCGGCCGGCGGCTCCGCCCGTCCCGTCCCGGTCTGCCAGGCCGACGCGGACCGGGTGGCGGCCGGCCTCGACCCGGCGGTGCGCACCGTCGACACCGAGTACGGCCCGCAGCCGTACTGGAACGCCGGCCCGGCCTACGCGCCGTACGCGGGCGGCTACTACAGCGGCTTCGGTGGCGGCGGTCTGCTCCCGGGCCTGCTGGTCGGCACCATGCTCGGTTCGATGATGAGCAGCCCGGCCTACGCGGCGGCGCCGATGATGGAGGGCGGCCACGGTGGCCACGGCGGCTACCAGGACCAGTACGAGGGCGGCGACTACACCGGGGCCGACTTCAACGCCGCGGACTTCGGCGGCAGCGACTGGAGTGGCGGCGGCGACTTCGGCGGCGGTGGCGACGACTGGTGATCCGCTGATCCGAGCCTGATCCTCGGCCCCGCCGGTTCTTCCGGCGGGGCCGTTCGCGTCCCCGGTGCGGGGCCGGGCGATGGGTTCGAGGAGCCGACCCGGTGACCCTGGTGCGCACCCCGGGCCGGACGGTCGAGGGCCCGGTGGGGCTGTGACCGGTCCCGCGGCCGGTTAGGGTCGGGGGCATGCACGGTCGCGATGCCCACAGTGATGAACCGGTCCGGGTGACGGCCTGGGTCCGGGGAAAGGTCCAGCAGGTCGGGTTCCGCTGGTGGACCAGGGCGCGGGCGCTGGAGATCGGCCTGACCGGCTACGCGAGCAACCTCGGCGACGGCCGGGTGCAGGTGGTGGCCGAGGGCCTGGCCGCCGACTGCGAGCTGCTGCTGGCCCTGCTGCGCGGCCCCGACACGCCCGGTGCGGTGAGCGGTGTGACCGAGATCTGGACCGCCGTCGGCGCTGGTTACGAGGGCTTCGAGATCCGCTGAGCCCCGGTTTCCCGGCCCCGCGCCGCGGTCCCGCGGAAATGATCGGCAACCGTCGGTGTCATACGGTTGCCATTCGGGCAGACTCGTGGTTGACTCCGCATCGAACGATGATCCACGAGCACGTGGTGGACCCGGGCCCGAGACCCCCAGGCGTGACGACACCGCCGGGCAGGTGACAGGGGCGCGGTAGCGTGCGGTGATCGTGTTGACCCGTACCGTCTTTGGTGAGACGCTTGAAGCCCGCGCACACGATCGCGTTTTCCGGTAGGCGCATGCCCTCGTGAGCCCAGCTCACGGTGGTTGTGCCGTAGTGCCCAGCCAGCACTTCCGGTGCGCGCCGCGCGTGCGTCCCCCTTCCCCCTAGACCTGTACCGTTCCGGTTCGGTCACTCAGCGTGGAGGACCATTCATCATGGCAAAGGCGCTTCTCGGGTACGTCGGCGGCCCCGACCCGCGAATGCTCTCCGAGATGCGACGGCTTCAGCAGCGCGTTCAGGACCTTGAAGCCGAGCTCCTTCGGATGCAGGCTGAGAACGACGCTCTGACCGCTGTCGCTGGCGAGCACTCGCTGCTCAACAGCATCGATCTCGATCACCGGGAGCCGGCTCTCACCTGAGCCCCGCCCCCGGTCTCGCAGATCGACGCCGCTGTGCACTGAGCCGCCCCGAAAGGGACGCAGCTTTGCAAGGGACGCCCTGATGTGGCGTCCCTTCGTCGTGTCGGACTCCGGATACAGTCGGTTCCCGTCCTGAGCGATCGAGGAGACCGGCCGCGTGCACCTGAAGAGTCTGACGCTGCGCGGATTCAAGTCCTTCGCCTCCAGCACCACCCTGCGCTTCGAGCCCGGCATCACCTGCGTGGTCGGGCCGAACGGCTCCGGCAAGTCCAACGTGGTGGACGCGCTGTCCTGGGTGATGGGCGAGCAGGGGGCCAAGTCGCTGCGCGGCGGCAAGATGGAGGACGTCATCTTCGCCGGGACCAGCGGGCGCGCCCCGCTCGGCCGGGCCGAGGTCAGCCTCACCATCGACAACGGCGACGGCGCCCTGCCGATCGACTACGCCGAGGTGACGATCACCCGGACCATGTTCCGCAACGGCGGCAGCGAGTACGCGCTCAACGGCGAGACCTGCCGACTGCTGGACATCCAGGAACTGCTCTCCGACTCCGGCATCGGCCGCGAGATGCACGTCATCGTCGGACAGGGCCAGCTCGACTCCGTCCTGCACGCCGACCCGATGGGCCGGCGCGCCTTCATCGAGGAGGCGGCCGGCGTCCTCAAGCACCGCAAGCGCAAGGAGAAGGCGCTGCGGAAGCTGGACGCGATGCAGGCCAACCTCAGTCGCGTCCAGGACCTGGTGGCCGAACTGCGCCGCCAGCTCGGACCGCTCGGCCGGCAGGCCCGGATCGCCCGCCGCGCCGCCGGCATCCAGGCCGACCTGCGCGACGCCCGGCTGAGGCTGCTCGCCGACGACCTGCTCACCCTCCGCCGGGCCGTCGAGGCCGAGGTCGCCGACGAACTCGCGCTGCGGCTGCGCCGGACCACCGTCGAACAGGAACTGGCCCGCGCGGTGCAGCACGAACGGGTCCTGGAGGCGCAGGTCCAGCAGCTCGGCCCGAGCCTGGAGACCGCCCGGCAGACCTGGTACCGGCTCTCCGCGCTCGCCGAACGCACCCGCGGCACGATCGGTCTCGCCGAGGCCCGGGCCCGGCACGCCGTCGCCGGGGGCGCGGCCGAGGAGCGGCGCGGCCGGGACCCGGAGGAGCTGGAACGGGAGGCCGAGCGGGTCCGCGAGGAGGAGGCCGCGCTCGCCGAGGCGCTGGAGGAGGCCCAGTACGCGCTGGCCGAGGCGGTCGAACGCAAGAGCGAGCTGGAACGCGGGCTGGCCGCCGAGGAACGCCGGCTGCGGGACGCCGCCCGGGCCATCGCGGACCGCCGCGAGGGCCTGGCCCGGCTGCAGGGGCAGGCCGCCGCCGCCCGCCTCCGGGCCGGCTCGGCCGAGGCCGAGATCGGCCGGCTCACCGACGCCAGGGACGAGGCGCTGCTGCGCGCCGAGGCCGCGCAGGGCGAACTGGACGAGCTCCAGCAGCAGGTGGACGGCCTGGCCGGAGAGGACGAACAGGTCGAGGCCGGGCACCGGCAGGCCCGGGCCCGGCTGGCCGAGGTCGAACGGGAGCTGGCCGCCGCCCGGGACGCGGCCGGGGCGGCCGAGCGCGAGCGGGCCGGACTGACCGCGCGGCACGAGGCGCTCTCGCTCGGGCTGCGCCGCAAGGACGGCACCGGCGCGCTGCTGGACGCCGGGGAGCGGCTGACCGGGCTGCTCGGCCCGGCCGCCGCGCTGCTGCGGATCGAGACCGGCTACGAGGTGCCGCTCGCCGCCGCGCTCGGGGCGGCCGCCGACGCGGTGGCCGTCGACTCACCGGACGCAGCCGCGGTGGCACTGCGGCTGCTTCGCGCCCAGGACGCCGGGCGGGCCGCGCTGTTGGTCGCGGGCGCCCCGGAAGCCCCCCGCGTCGACCGCGAGTTGCCCGACTGGGCCCGCTGGGCCGCCGAACTGGTGGACGGCCCGGCCGAGTTGCTCGCCGCCGTACGCAACCGGCTGGCCGGGGTGGCGGTGGTGGCCGACCTGAACCACGCGCTGCGGCTGGTCACCGAACGCCCCGAACTGTCCGCCGTCACCGCCGATGGCGACCGGCTCGGCGCCGGCTTCGCCCAGGGCGGCTCCGCCGGTGCGCCCAGCCTGTTGGAGACCCAGGCGGCGGTGGACCAGACGGCCCGGGCGATCGACGAACTCGCCCACCGCTGCGCCGAGTCGGCCGAACGGCTGGCCGAACTCACCGAACAGCGCCGGGAGTCGGCGGCCGAGGTCGAGCGACTCGGCGAGCTGCGGCGGCAGGCCGAGAAGGACCGGGCCCAGGTCGCCGGCGCCCTCGGCCGGCTCGGCGGGCAGGCCCGCGCCGCCGCCGGGGAGGCCGAGCGGCTGTCGGCCGCCGCCGCCCGGGCCGAGCAGGGTCTGGCAGAACTGCTCGCCACCGCCGAGGAACTGGCCGAACGGCTGGCCGCGGCCGAGGAGTCGGCGGACGCGGGGGAGGACGAGCCGGACCGGGCCGAGCAGCAGCGCCTCGCCGAGGCGGCCTCCGCCGCCCGGCAGGCCGAACTGGAGGCCCGGCTCGCGGTACGCACCCACGAGGAGCGGGTCCGCGCCCTGGCCGGCCGGGCCGACCAGCTGGACCGGGCCGCCCGCGCCGAACGCGAGGCGCGCGCCCGGGCCGCCGAGCGCCGCCGGCGCGCCGAGCACGACGCCCGGGTGGCGAACGCCGTCGCGGCGGGCGCCCGGCAGCTGCTGGCCTGCCTGGAGGTGTCGCTGGCCCGCGCCGACGCCGGGCGCGCGGCCGCCGAGCAGGCGCTCGCGGAGCGGGAGGCCGAGCTCCGGGAGCACCGCGAGCACGGGCGCGGCCTCAAGGAGGAACTGGACAAGCTGGTCGACGCCGGGCACCGGGACGAGGTGCTGCGGGCGGAGAAGCGGCTGCGGATCGAGCAGCTGGAGGCCCGCGCGCTGGAGGAGTTCGGCATCGACGGGGGCGAGCTGCTGGCCTCGTACGGGCCGGACCAGCCCGTCCCGCCGTCAACGCCCGAGGACGGGCAGGAGCCGGGGGAGCCGTACCCGTACGTCCGGGCCGAGCAGGAGAAGCGGTTGAAGGCCGCCGGAAAGGCGTACCAGCAGCTGGGCAAGGTCAACCCGCTGGCGCTGGAGGAGTTCGCCGCGCTGGAGGAGCGCCACCAGTTCCTCGGCGAGCAGCTGGACGACCTCAAGCGCAGCCGGCGTGACCTGCTGGACATCGTCCGGGACGTCGACCGGCGGGTCGAGCAGCTGTTCACCTCGGCGTACCACGACACCGCCGCCCAGTTCGAGGGCGTCTTCGCCCGGCTCTTCCCGGGCGGTGAGGGGCGGCTGGTGCTGACCGATCCGGACAACATGCTCACCACCGGGGTCGAGGTGGAGGCCCGGCCGCCCGGCAAGAAGGTCAAACGGCTGTCGCTGCTGTCCGGCGGCGAGCGCTCGCTGACCGCCGTGGCACTGCTGGTGGCGATCTTCAAGGCCCGCCCCAGCCCGTTCTACGTGATGGACGAGGTGGAGGCGGCGCTGGACGAGACCAACCTGCGCCGGCTGATCGGGATCATGGAGGAGCTGCGGGAGAGCTCCCAGCTGATCGTGATCACCCACCAGAAGCTGACCATGGAGTCCGCCGACGCGCTGTACGGCGTGACCATGAAGGGCGACGGCATCTCCCAGGTGATCAGCCAGCGGCTGCGCGACGAGCACCGCGAGCGGCGTCCTTCAGGTGTCCGTAGGGTGACGGTCTAGGCCGGGCTGCGGTCCGGAACGGCTCCGGTCACGGATACTGGGGGGCGTTATGGAATACGTGATCCTTGCCGTAGTCATCGCCGTGGTCGCCATCGGCGCGATCGTCGGCCTCGTCGTTTCCGGCAGACGACGCCAGCAGCTGCCCCCGAAGTCGCAGGCGCCGGTCATCACGGCGCCGAAGACCCCCCAGGAGCCCCAGGTCGGCGAGGAGGCCGCGCCTCCGACCGAGGAGCCGCGCCGCACCGTCGAGGAGGTGCCGCTCCCCGAGGCCCCCGAGGCCGTCGAGGTCGAGGCTCCGGCCGAGGCCGAGGTGGCACCCGCCATCGAGGTCCCCGAGCCCACCGCCGGCCGGCTGGTCCGGCTGCGATCCCGGCTCTCCCGCTCGCAGAACTCGCTCGGCAAGGGTCTGCTCTCGCTGCTCTCCCGCGAGCACCTGGACGAGGACACCTGGGAGGAGATCGAGGAGACCCTGCTCACCGCGGACGTCGGCGTCGCCCCGACCCAGGAGCTCGTCGAGCGGCTGCGCACCCGGGTGAAGGTGCTCGGCACCCGCACCCCGGACGAGCTGCGCGGCCTGCTGCGCGAGGAGCTGGTCGAGCTGGTCGGCAAGGACGCCGACCGCACCGTCCGCTCGACCAAGCACGAGGAGGGGCCGGCCGTGGTCCTGGTCGTCGGCGTCAACGGCGTCGGCAAGACCACCACCACCGGCAAGCTGGCCCGGGTGCTGGTCGCCGACGGCCGCAAGGTGGTGCTCGGCGCGGCCGACACCTTCCGGGCCGCCGCCGCGGACCAGCTGCAGACCTGGGGCGAGCGGGTCGGTGCGCGCACCGTGCGCGGCCCGGAGGGCGGCGACCCGGCCTCGATCGCCTTCGACGCGGTCAAGGAGGGCATCGCCGAGGGTGTGGACACCGTGCTGATCGACACCGCCGGCCGGCTGCACACCAAGACCGGCCTGATGGACGAGCTGGGCAAGGTCAAGCGGGTCGTCGAGAAGCACGGCCCGGTGGACGAGGTGCTGCTGGTGCTGGACGCCACCACCGGCCAGAACGGCCTGATCCAGGCCCGGGTGTTCGCCGAGGTGGTGGACATCACCGGCATCGTGCTGACCAAGCTGGACGGCACCGCCAAGGGCGGCATCGTGGTCGCGGTGCAGCGCGAGCTGGGCGTGCCGGTCAAGCTGATCGGTCTGGGCGAGGGCGCGGACGACCTGGCGCCGTTCGAGCCGGGTGCGTTCGTGGACGCGCTGATCGGGGACTGACCGAGGCCTCCCGTCGGTGAGGGTCCGCTCCTTCGGGGGCGGGCCCTTTCGCGTGTGTCGGGCGCCCGCCTCGAGTGGAAGGGGCGCGCCGGTGCCGGAAGGGAGGAGCGGCGAGAGCGGGGGGCGAGCGCCGGAGCGGCGACCGTCGGCGCCGGATCAGAGCGTCCCGGAGGCGAGCGGGCGAGTCACGAAGCCATCCAGGCCGGCTCGGCGGTGCGCTCGCGGCTGCGGTGGCAGGCGTAGGCGAGGGTGCCGAGCAGCAGCCGGGCCTCGGGCGGGCAGCCGGCGTTGTCGCGGGTGGGGCGGCGCAGCCAGCGGACCGGGCCGAGTTCGCCGAGGACGGTGGGCGGGGCGGCGACGTAGCTGCCCTCGCCGTGGCAGGTGAGGTCGAGCGCGGCGTCGTCCCAGCCCATCCGGTAGAGCAGGTCGGGCAGGCGGCGGGCGGTTCCGGCGGCGACCAGGAACTGCAGCCGGCCGGTGGGCGGGGCGAGCACCGGGCCGATCTGGGTGCCCATCCGCTCCAGCCGGACCAGCGCCTGGAGGCCGGCCTGCTCGGGGACGTCCAGCACGTCGAAGGCGCGGCCGGTGGGGAACAGCACCGAGCCCTCGGCGCCGGTGGCGGCCCGGCTCGCGGTGCCCGGTACGGGGTGAAGGCCGGGGGCGGCGCAGCGGTGGGAGCCGCAGGGACAGCGGGTCGGGGCGGTGGCGCCGGTGGCCGGATCGCCGGTGGCGACCGTCCAGCCCCAGCGGCCGGTGTACTCCGCGGCGGCCTGGGACGCGGTGACCTTGGTGCGGCGGCGCGCGCCCAGCGGTGCCAGCCGCAGGTGCCCCAGTCGAAGTTCGCCGAACAGGTTGTCCATGCCTCCCCCAACAGATTGTCGTTGCCGATGGTTACGGGACGGTGACTGTGTGTTGATTGTCCGGTGCGTGGTGCGTGGTGTGGTGGCGGCGCGCAGCGCTTGGCGCGCGCCTGTTGCGATGGTGTGCCTCGGGCGCCGCCTTGTGGGGGCGGCGCCGATGCCGGATCGTCGGGTGCGTGAGACGGTTGCCGTCCCGAGTGGACGGCGAAACCGCTTGTGGCAGCGGTGGATTGCGAGGTCTGCCGGGGCTTCCGGGGTTGGCCGGGGGACTTGGCGGCCCGCATATGCCGGACCGTCGCGACTACCTAGTGAAGCCTGTGCCCCCGTGCTTCGGTTCACTCCTGGGGGTGGCGAAAGGTGGCGTTTCGCCAGGGCCGCTCCCACGGGTGCCCCGAGGGGCACTACGTTCAGCACACGGACGTCGCCGGGGTTCCTGCTCCGGGCCGTCGGGGAACGGGAGTTGGGGATCTGACGCACCGTCTACGACGATTGCACACCAGTGCGACGAGGCGGTACGCAGCACCTCAGGCACGGCACGTCTGGCAAGAGCCCGCACACCGTCGGGCGGTCACGATCGGGGCCCCGCAGGGGCCGGGCGGGATGGGGACGTTCCCATGGCAGAGAAGCAACCCAATGAGAAGCTGACCACGTGGTTCGCCCGCAGCGGCTGGTCCAAGGGCGAGTTGGCCCGCCAGGTCAACCGCCGGGCCCGGCAGATCGGCGCCCACCACGTATCCACCGACACCTCCCGGGTGCGCCGCTGGCTCGACGGCGAGCAGCCCCGCGAGCCGATCCCCAAGATCATGTCGGAGCTGTTCTCGGAGCGCTTCGGCTCGGTGGTCTCGATCGAGGACCTCGGCCTGCGCGCCGCGATCCCGGTCTCCACCGTCGGCGGCGGCGTGGACCTGCCGTGGAGCGGACCGCAGACCGTCCAGCTGATCAGCGACTACTCCCGCAGCGACCTGATGCTCAACCGCCGGGGATTCCTCGGCACCTCGCTGGCGCTGACCGCCGGCGCCGCGCTGATCGAGCCGATGCAGCGCTGGCTCGCCCCCGGCCCGACCGGCGTGCCCACCCCGATCCTCACCGCGGCCAACGGCGGCGAGGCGTTCACCGGCCGGCTCTCGGAGCCCGAGCTGGAACTGCTGGAGCAGACCACCGTCATGTTCCGCCAGTGGGACGCCCAGAACGGCGGCGGGCTGCGCCGCAAGGCCGTGGTCGGCCAGCTCCACGAGGTCACCGACCTGCTCCAGGAGACGTACAGCGAGGACACCACCAAGCGGCTGTTCCGGCTCACCGCCGAACTCGCCCACCTGGCCGGCTGGATGTCCTACGACGTCGGGATGCACCCGAGCGCGCAGAAGTACTACGTGCTGGCCCTGCACGCGGCCAAGGAGGCCGGCGACCGCCCGTTCGGCGCGCTGATCCTCACCGACATGAGCCGCCAGATGATCCACCTCAACCGGGGCGAGGACGCCCTGGAGCTGATCCACCTGGCCCAGTACGGCAGCCGCGACACCGCCACCCCGCGCCAGCAGTCCCTGCTGTACGCGATGGAGGCGCGCGCCTACGCCACCATCGGCGAGGTCAACCGCTGCGCCCGGGCGATCCGGCTGTCCGAGGACACCTTCACCGACATCCGCGAGGGGGACGGCGAGCCGGACTGGCTGAAGTTCTTCTCGCCGGCCGAGCTGAACGCCGAGAACGCCCACTCGTACCGCGACCTGGCGTACCACTCGGACAACGCCCAGCTGTACGCCTCGCTGTCGGCGCCGGTGATGGAGCGCGCGGTCGACCTGTTCCGCCAGGACGAGGACCACGTGCGCTCGTACGCCTTCAACCTGATCGGGATGGCCAGCGTGCATCTGCTGCAGAAGGAGGCCGAGGAGGCCGTCCGGTACGCCGAGCAGGCGGTGGACATCGCGACCAAGGTGCGGTCGGAGCGGCTGAACTCCCGGGTCCGCAAGACCACGGAGGCGGCGTCCGCCCGGTTCCGGGGCGTGGACGCGGTGAGTCGGCTCAAGGAGCGGGTGGTTCAGGACATTCCGGAGTTCGTCTCGGTGGTCTG